>JGI20214J51088_10001228_pt1 | contig 17469 bp, 15 predicted proteins | sample WetSurMetagenome_FD_51088 | JGI IMG/M metagenome (IMG submission 51088) | reverse complement strand
AACCTACCAGCGTTTCGATTCTTCCTGTATACGTGGAGTTGCGATATGAAATATGATTCTTATAGGTCGTTAATTAACGTTGCAATCTGCTTCCTTTTATCTTCTTCATCGGGAAGCGTGATGGATGATTTCCATTTCTTCGTTCCATCTGAAAGATAAAACCCGCGGGATATTGCGACGAATTCTTTCGAGATCGATTCACCGATAGCTTTCTTCCGTGCAACTTCGATGAAATTATTTTTTCCAAATTTTACTTCCTCTGCTTTCAGTGTCTCAAATTCAACCATTGTCTACCTCTTTGCCCTAAAGAAAAGGTTTGTGGAATTTAAACTTTTTCTATTAAACAAAAGCTTGAGGGAAAAATAGAAAATGAGGAAAAGAAAAAAAGTGGTTCTCCTGTTAGATCAACCTGCTACAGAATGATTACTCTAACACAAACCTTTCACCAGGTTGCGTGGTTGGGTGTTTTGAATAAATCGACTCGTCTCCCCCATTTTTTTGTCAATGCTTTTTTTCCCCTCTGTTTTTTGTTGCGGTACATACAGAAGAGAGGTATAATCTTTCATTCTTTGCTCATAGGCAAAGACCTTGGCGATGTTTTCAATTTCTTCAAGTCCGTTTTCATCAGTCACCGCCCCTACAATCTTTATATCCAGGTTGCACACCTCCTCAAGCTAGATTTTTACTAGCATGTATATATGTGTCAGTCCTTGGATATAAAGGTATTGGAATAATCAACAAAGAATCTTTCTACGGTTCTTTTCAAACAGCACATTATTTTGAAACAGGGACGAACAAGACGAGGAGTAAAAATCCTCGCAACGACTCCGTAGTTTTTCCGACCGTCACATTAACCTCGATGACCCCACATCCCAACAACATACCCACCTTTTGAATCACCAGCGTCTGACCGGAAGAAAGAAAGACGACGGACCCNTGATGAGAACGCTCTGAGGGCGCAAGTAAAAATCCCCCGGTGAGCCGAGAAGACCACTTTAGATTAAGGAGATCATCTGCTCCTATGTTTTTTACCGAGATTGTAAACCCAAGACGACCAGAAATCGAAATTGCGACCTTTGGTGCTTCCTTTTCATAGGGCGCCATCAACGGAAACGTATCTTGACTGATATTCCCAGGAATAAAATAGGGGCTATCACCAATACCATTGCCATCATTATCTGATCCCGTGTAATCAGACCAATAGTTTCCAACCGAACCATCATCCCAGGTGTTACCTGTTCCATCATACGCGTTTCCAGGGTTATCAATAAAGTTGTTATGAAAAATCGTATTGTTACGACTGTTGTCTCCAAGCATCAGTCCGTTAAAGAAACTCTGCTGTACCGTGTTTCCAACAAGAATGTTTTCAGGTGATTCCCAAAGATAAATACCATACCCTCTATTATTCACAAGCATATTGTTTTCAATCACATTATGAGTGGCATATTCTAGACGAATCCCATGATACCGGTTGTTTTCAATCAAGTTTCCATAAATCGTATTATACGAAGCACAATCCAGAAAAATCCCGTTCATCCGAAGATTATTGATAATATTATTCCGTGAAATATTGTTCCCCTGAGACGTCACATAAAAACCGCAACAGTTCCAAAAATCACCCACGTTACTGATCCGAAATCCACTCACGGTCACCCCGTCGACAAAAATGGATACTGCATGGTTTCCTCCCTCGATGCTAGTGGTATTCCGGTTTTCGCCAAGAAGACGAATCGAGACATTGATAGCAATGCTCTCATAGTAAGGTGCGGAATCGTCATACACAAACACTGTATCACCATCAGATGCATTATCTACGGCATCCTGAATTTTACTATAATTCCCTAGACCATCTCCTCCAACGTATAACGTCTGCTCCATACGCATCGAAGCGGAGCGGTTCATAGGAAGAGCTGATGTAACAGACCACGCAGCAGTCATGAACAGAAAAACAACGCAATATGCTCCAACTTTGATCACACTCTGGTTCATACTCTCACCCTACGCAGGATAATATAAGGAAATGTCATATATAAACACACTCTTCAGAATTATCATCAAAACAAAAAGTTTTAAAGACGATGAGTCATAAGGGGACCGGTAGGAAAAGAAATGGTTGCAACAGAACCCATCATCGATGAAGAAAAACTACAACACCGATACCTCAGAGCATCAAAATTTCTTTTCTTATTAACCGTTATCTATTCACTTTGGACTGCTTTAGTAATCATGGTTGCTTTTTTTCTCCAGCAGGGGAGTAAATGGGCGGTCCTGACCATCGAACAGTGGATTCTTTCTGCCATCGTCCTCATCGGCGCTGTCATCGGCCTTGAAGTGATATTCCTTCTTCATTATCTGCTTACAAAAAAGAAACATCAATTACCAGAGAAACAAAAACAATCATCGTATATTCAAGGAAAAGAACTGGTCAACTTCACGGTTCCTCTGGATGCTAAAGGCGGTATCTTCAGCAAAACCTACATCCTCATAGATGAGACAAAGGTGTTGAACATCCGCTACCAGATGATACCCTCCAACGACCTGTGGGGACAAAAACAATAAACAAGCCTACTTTTTTAACATCCCCATTTCCACGAGTTTTTCTGGCAGGTATGTGTCTGTCACATAATCAAGACCGTATTTTGCTAGCGCCTGCTGCTCAGATTTCTTCCCAAGGGTCAACTGAAGTTTGATTTCATGTTTCCAGAACTGGTCTTGGAACCTAGGATCATCCAGCTCGCTTTTCAACGCTGCGATATCCTCGGTCGTCAACGTATCGGTCGGTAGCTTGTAGTTTTCGATGTCGGATGGTGTCACGCCGAGGTACTGCGCCGCGGGTGTCGCCAGATACTCAGAGATATGAGCAGTCTTAATCGCACCGTACGCGACACTGCCGTAGATACGGAAACTCCATGGGTCACAATCGGTGAACACCAGCACCGGAAGCTTCTTTTCCTCATTTAAGCGTTTAATGAACCGTCGTGTCGACCGCGCCGGCTGTCCCTTAAGATGGACCAAGATGGCACGGGAATCGGTATCAAACCCGTTTTCCACAAGCCGATCAAACATACCCCCGGTCTCTATGGCGACAATAAAATCAGCGTCAACCTCTTTGAAGTTGAGTTTTTCCTTCTCCACGTTATAGGGGATCCCGTAACCAGCATCCCCGACATCATCCTGACAGTGGATCCTCTTCTTTTCGTTGTTCCTGGTCACCTCCTCGACGACCACATTGCCAATCACCCGAGCACCGTCCTCCTCAGGTCGGAGCTTAAAATCCTCACGCATGCACCCGGTGATCACCTCAAGGTCCTCCGCAAGCAGATCAGATTCGTTCTGACTGCTGAACTTCGCAAGATTCCATCCCTCTGAGATGTAATACGTTTCTCTTAACGTCGAAGATTTTTTATCCTTGATCATATCCTTGATAAAATCCACCAGGTACATCGTACGAAGCAACATGTACGCACCATCCAGAGAGTTAGCAGACCGCTCGGTCTTGTTCTTGCCGTATTTCCACACATTGAGATCATCATCAAACCTGATGTTTGCTTTTGTACGGGTCGACAGCTGCAACGCCGGGATTTCAGCTTTTACTAAATCAGCATACACCTTTGCAGCGATCGAATCAATCTTGGTTATAACCCCTGAGTAATCACGCACCATACTCCTATTCACCTTCCCATTTGTCAGCCCCGATCACAAACGACGGGTTGATGTTCTGCACATACAGATCGTTTTCATCAAAATCACCTTTGTTCAGACCAGCCAGCTCAAAATAAATATCGATCTTATTGGTAGGTTCTATACTCTCCAGACTCCATTTGATGAACGAGTCGGTCACCTTGGTTGGTTTGGGTTTCACCTCGCCGACCACTGCATCCTTTGGAAAAAGAGCATACAGGTTGAACTTCTGAGGCTTGCTCTTATAGTTCACCACCATAATCGTGCTTTTTGCAATCCACCCGCCGCTCTCTGCTTTCCCTGAAGGATCGGATGCATCAAGCTTCGTCTGCACTGGTTTACCCCGGACTTTTTCATACTCGACCACATCCTCGATCCAGACGATATCCATGATTCTGGTAATCACCTTCTCCAGCGAAGGAATCGGTTTGTTGAGCATATGAGCGGATTTCTTTGCAATCTCTGGTAGGATTTTTGTAATTAAATCGAATTTCTCACGGGTTTTTACCCGTTTTACTTTCTTGTTGATATGCGTCTGGACTTTTCGTGCGACCTCACGAAACGCCAGTCTGATCTCGTTTTCTATTTCTTCGATATCAGCGATCGCTTCCTTGCTTTCTGATGTGTACGGGATCTGCGTGGATGCGACATGGGTCAGAAAGATTGCTGGACCAATCGGGATACCGCTGCCTGATGGCTGGTCAAGGCCGTACCTGCGCCAGTCGATCGACGCAATCGCAGTCGTAATCGCACAATCACCCTGCTGATAGAGCAAGGGGATGCGATTGGCGAACCGAAGGATCCTTACTTGTTTATCCTTCGGAAGGTTCCCACCATAGACGATCCCGACCTCCACCTGGAACGGATTGCCTGAAAACACCGAGGCAGGCCGTGAGGCAGTAAAAATAAACTCCGGGGAGATTTCTTTTGTTTCACTCTTCAGGCTGCGGCGGATAAGGGTCTCACCGATCGGGGAGAGGCATTCGGTCGGCGGTGCCATGATCTTTACTCGTTTGAATGCCTGATGCACGAACAAGAACTGTTCACGAGACATATCAGCAGGGTTGAGGTTGCGGTCAAGTTTTGCCTCATCACAGACCGCATCAGCGGTGCGATCACCCATGCTGCTGAAATCGCTTTTTAGAAATGACGCAAGCTTCCGTGCTTTCGTCTCCTTAGACATCTTTATTAAGGTTCCTAGTTCAACACCATATGGGTGCGGACGGATCTCCTCGCTTTTCTTTGGTAATATCTCTGCGGTCCGCTCAAAGACATGCTCGGTGCCGTCAGATTCTTTAAAGACGATCCGTGCATGCGGGTTTACGATGGATGTGCTTTGAAGATACTCATAAACAAACCGTTTTCCTCGTTTGTAATCCGCGTTCAGACTCACCTCGATACGGGTCCCAGATGGTTTGTCCCAATGCATGATCTCCTGATGTTGGACCTCACCACGGTTCTTATTCGTATCAATCGCGAGTTCAACGACAACTGCGGGTTGGTCTGCTTGGATCTTTGATATGATCTTCGCATGCTTTCCTGTCGTAAGTTGTCCGTACAAGACAACCGCTGAAATGCCAATCCCTTGTTGTCCTCTGCTCTGTCGAACCGCATGAAACCGTGAGCCATAGAGCAATCGGGCGAAAATATGAGGGATCTGCTGTTTGATGATACCTGGACCATTATCTTCCACGATGACGACGCATTCTTCTTCTGTTGTATTTTTTATTTCTACATAGATATCAGGGAGGATACCGGATTCCTCGCAGGCGTCAAGAGCGTTGTCCACTCCTTCTTTCACACTGGTGATGAGTGCTCTGGTCGGGTTCCCAAAACCCAGGATATGTTTATTTCGTTCGAAGAATTCTGCAACTGAGATTTCTTTTTGTTTTTTAGCTAGTTCATAGGCGATTGCTTCCGGCAAAATATCCCTCCACGGTAGAGTGATGTCGCATCCGGTAACGGTAATAGATAAGGTTATTATAAAATTATTGCATGACGATATAAAAGACAAAATGTAAGTAATGAAATCGAGAGTTATGTCTATAATGAAATATTGACCTTAGCTGCTCTTATTTTTTTGTAAGAAGTATCCTTTCACTATCAAATCCAAGGAACGAATGGTGTTCTTTAAAGAGAGGTGTTAATATCAGTGTAGACGAATCATTGGAAAATGAAAAATTAGAAATAAATACTGAGGTTGCTGTGATTACGAATTTTCCGGATTTTAAATCATAATAACCCTGATATTTTTGACTCCAATTCTGCCTATCTTTTTCAGATATTATTGTCGTATTAATCATCAAGATGACAAAACCTTCTGAATAGAGGGTGAGGGTATCGTTATAAATGATAAAATATGATGAATCGTTAGCCGTCTTTGAGGTTTTCCATGCTCCTACAAACCTACTTACGTTTTCGTCTGGGTTTTTTTCCTCAGAATTTTGTTGATAACTTTCACTTTGTTTTTTCAGAATCAACGTCTGAGCATAGAACTCGACTGGAAAATCATGTAATAAAAGATTCTTACAATAGATCGGTGTTAATGTCAACGTAAGAGAATTGTTTGAAAAGAAAAAAATAAATATACCAACACCTAGAGCGGTGAGTACAAGTTTTTTGCCTTTGATCTCATAATACCCATTAAACGTGTAGGTTTCGTTATATGAGTGCCATTCTGATGAGTAAACCGATATCCATTGAAAATTACCCGTTCTATTCATCACCCATGAAAAAAAGCCATTTGAGAAGAATGTTATCAGAACAGAATCATTATAACGGTTAATCTGGCTCCCGTCGTTTACTTCACCAGTGATTTGTGTCATCCATGTTCCATAAAATTCGCGTGATGTATTACTTGCTGTATTTTGTTCCTCTACACTTTGCTGATTTTGTTCTTTAGATTTTATCAGAATCATCGTCTGATTTCTTCTCCATTGTATTGCATCCGGAACATCGAAGATAGGTGTTAATGTCAGATTTTGAGAATTATTTGAAAAAATATAATTATAAAAACCAACCCCATATGATGTTATCACAAGTTTTCCAGCTAGCATCTTGTAGTAACCTGGGTATGTATATTCCTTAAACTGTTCCTGATTCTGACCTGGGTCAGTCGTATCTCTTATGATCCAAGTTTCTTCGATATCCCATGAGAGAGTGCGATCTGAAAAAAAGGTAATGGTAATCGAATCGTTGAAATAATTCAATCGAGACGGAATGTAAGTATATTCTTGATCGTTATGCTGAAACGTCTTCCATGTCCCGACAAAACTATCTAAGAGTGTGTCCTCAGCGTTTTTTTCACGAGAGAGCTTTTGCTGACAACCACTCAATCCGACTGTAAATAAGAATAATGTCACTACAAGAACCATTATTTTTTTTGTCGTTTTTTCTTTTCCTCCATATAAATTAATATATAATAACAAGTTATACTATAAATTTTTATCGAAACGAAGGTCGAACCAAACATGCAGATTTTTTCAGAGTCACTTATATTGATTGAGTATCAAGAAATTTTCTGAATAATAAGGTTAATAAAGAAAAATCTACTCTGCGTTCTAAACCTGCTCCCTATGAGGAAGCTGCTATGACAGACTACGACCAGAAAGCCATGGAAGAGAAATGGCAGAAGCAATGGCAAGAGCTGAAAATCTATCATTTCGATTTTAACAGTACTAAAAAACCCTACAGCATCGATGTGCCCCCGCGGTATGCTTCAGGCCCGCTGCATGCTGGTCACGCGGTGCATTATACTCATATCGATTTTGCGGCACGGTACAAACGCATGCAAGGATACAACGTGTTCTTCCCCCTTTGTTTTGATGTCAACGGCATCCCGATTGAAGAGCGTGTCGAACGACAGCTCAACATCACCCGTAAAGACATCGATCGCCATAAGTTCACTAAGCTGTGCTCTGAGTTTGCTGAAAAGAATATCGCAACCATGACCCATCAGTTCATTCGTCTCGGGGAAAGCATGGATCCTTCGATTTTTTATCAGACCGATGCGAAGTACTACCGCAGGATTACACAGATATCATTTATCGAACTGTTCAAAAAAGGTCATATCTACAAAGGTGAGTTCCCGGTGAACTGGTGCCCCCGTTGTATGACCGCTATGGCTGACGCAGAGGTCGTCTATAGCGACCGGACCACTAAACTTAACACCATAAAATTCTATTTTACAAAATCACCAGATGAACATCTCTTGAAATTCCATGGAATCGGCAGAGACAAACAGGGAACGTACATCGAAATAGCGACCACCCGACCTGAGATGCTTGCAGCCTGCCAGATCGTGGCGGTGCATCCGACCGATGAACGAGCAGCTTGGCTTGTCGGCCAGACCGTGAAGGTCCCTACGGTTGACAAAGAAGTCAAAATCGTTGAAGACGACGCGGTAGACCCGGAGTTTGGGACTGGTCTGGTCATGATCTGCACGGTCGGAGATAAAGAGGACCTCAACTGGGTGTTCAAATATAAACTTCCTCTTGAGATGAGCATCGATGAAGAAGGAAAGATGACAGCGATCACCGGCAAATACAAGGGGCTGAAAATCGAAGATGCCCGCAAAGCAGTCATACAGGATATGACCCAGAGCGGGTTGCTGCTGAAACAAGAGCCGCTCGCACAGAACGTAGGCGTCTGCTGGCGATGCAAAACACCGGTGGAGTTCATCAACGCGAAACAATGGTTTTTGAAAACAATCCCGTTCAAACAAATGGTTCTAGATGCGAGCAACGCGATGGCTTGGCATCCGTTGTTTATGAAAATACGGCTTGAAGACTGGGTCGGCTCCCTGGAATGGGACTGGGTGATTTCCAGACAACGTTACTTCGCAACTCCAATCCCCTTGTGGGAATGTGAGAAATGTGAAGAAGTCGTGCTTGCCAGACAAGAGGATTGCTACATTGATCCGACGATCGACAAACCGCCAGTTCCTACTTGTCCGAAATGCGGTGGTCATCTGAAAGGATGCGAGGACGTCTTTGACACCTGGATGGACTCTTCCATCTCACCCCTTTACAACACGTTCTGGCACCGTGACGAAAAAAGATTCAAAGCTCTTTACCCGATGTCACTACGTGCACAGGCACATGACATCATCCGCACCTGGGCGTTTTACACGATTTTACGCTGCACGCTGCTCACCGATGAAAAACCCTTTGAAAGCATCATGATGGGTGGATTCATCCTCTCTGAGGATGGCACCCCGATGCATGCTAGCCTTGGCAACGTCATTGATCCACTTCAGGTCATCGATGAATACGGGACTGATGCGTTCCGCTGCTACGCGGCCAGCTGCGCCCTTGGCGAGGACAACCCGTTCCGACGAAAAGACGTGGTTCGCGGAACTAAACTCCTGCGGAAACTCTGGAACGTGCAACAGTTCATCGGCAACATCGTCAAAGAAGGAAAACCTTCAAAACCAAAAAAAATCCAGGATATCGACCAATGGATCCTGACAAAATACAGCAAACTTGTCAAGAAATGCACTCAGCAGATGGATGTGTTCGATTACTCACAAGCCATGAAAGAGATAGAATATTTCCTCTGGCATGAGCTGGCTGACCATTACCTTGAGATGATCAAAGGATCCCTCTACAGCAAAGAAAACGTCGAGAGCATCCGCTACACCCTATATTCGGTTGGATTAGGAATCCTGAAATTATTTGCCCCGTTCTTCCCGCATATCACCGAAGAGATTTTCTCTACGGTCTACAAAGGATTAGAAGGTGACAGAAGCATCCATCTCTCTGCTTGGCCCCAGCCAATCCTTATCGATGAGGAAAAAGAACAAGCAGGCGAATCAGTAAAAGATTACATCGCCAAGGTGCGGGCATGGAAAAGCGAACAAGGAATCGCACTCAATGCACCGATACCAGCGCTGGCGACCTACGCGCCCTCAGAAATCATCACCAGATTGAATACCAACGGCTCGATAATTTTTTCAACCCTTCGATACCCTGATGATCATAGATTCATCCCAGGAAAACCAGAAATCCAGGAGACCATCACCGCTGTTGAGCCGGTGTTTGCCAAACTTGGTCCTGCGTTTAAGACCGAAAGCAACACCATTGCCCAATGGATCAAAACACATCAAGAGCAACTGATCACGACTCTCGAAAAGAAAGGAGACATGCTTCTTTCAGAGATCCCCGGACTAAAAGCAGCGAAAAAAGAAGGCCTGCTCAAAGCAGGCTACATCCAGGTGAAACGGGAAGCAGGTCTGAAAGGCAAAAAAGGCAGCACCATCCTGTCGTTTGATGGTTTTTATGTTGAACTTGAGAGGAAGAAACCATGAAGATGAGTAGAAAAAACCTACGAAGCTGGGCGATCAAGATTATTGCCATTCTGATCGTTCTAGGAATGATTCTCACCGGGTTTGTCGTCATCCTTTGGAAATAGTTGTTTTTCTCGATAGATTTTTAAACAACTGTTTTATTCAGCGGGACAGTGACATATTATGGTTGAAAAGAATAACATATTAGCAAACCCAGCGCCGCTTGGTTTACTGGGCTTTGGAATTACAACAGTACTGCTGAACATCCATAACACCGGTGCATACGGTGTGAGTGCAATGATCCTTGCCATGGGCATCTTCTATGGGGGTCTTGCGCAGATCATCGCGGGAATCATGGAGTTCAAAAAAGGAAACACCTTCGGGACAACCGCATTTACCTCCTATGGCCTGTTCTGGATATCCTTGGTGGCACTCTGGGTGTTCCCAAGTCTTACGTTTATTGCCGCAGGCTCAAAAGCAGGGGCAACAGAAACTGGATTCATGGCATTTTACTTCTTCATGTGGGGACTTTTCACCTTCTGCATGTTCATCGGAACGCTGAAAAAGAACACTGGTCTGCAGTTCATCTTCGGATCATTATTTGTCTTGTTCTTCCTTCTCGCACTACGAGACTGGGGATACATCAGCGGCGCATGGATCGGTTATGAGGGAATCATCTGCGGGCTGAGCGCGTTCTACGTCGCTATCGCTGAATTATTAAACGAAACCTACGGAAAAACAGTGCTTCCCCTTGGAAAACCATTGATAAAATAAATCTACAGCGTAATCAGCTGATATGAGGATGATCCTAACCCGATCTCCTCTCCATATTTTATTTGTTTTAACGGGTCTATCCTGTTGATTTTTAAAAACACGTTTTCTACAACCTTGTTGATAAGGTCCAATGATGCTTTATCGATCGCTACTGGGTCGTCGCTCACCAGATAACCGATATCAGGGCAGATGACCGGTCCTGCGTTCGGATCGCAATCACATCCTTTCGCGATACGTTTGAGCTCATTCAGATATAGCACGTTTTTACCTTGCACGCATGCCTTTGCGGAGCACGCGAGAAGGAACTGGATGTCAGCATCCTGGTTCTTCAGCGCATTGTTCTGACAATTTTCAACGCACACACCACATCCGAAACATTTGTTCTCATGATAGACCCAGGAATGCTTAGTCACCTTGATAGCGTGGAACGGACAGACCTCAGCACACACGCCGCAGAAGGTGCAGGCATCCTTCTGATAAACGGGGCTGCTGCCATCATGGATTCTTATTTTTGTTTCCTTGGTCACCCCACCCATACCAAAGTTCTTGATTGCGCCACCCATCCCTGATTGGATATGTCCCTTCACGTGAGAAAGCGCAAAGATATGGGTTGCTTCCTTCAGATGATTGGCGACGTGAAAGGTCCGTCCTTCGATGACGGTAGGCACACCGGAATCATCGATAGCGACGTTGCAGCCGACGTTTTCTTTAGTAAACCCGTGATGGTCAGCAAGTTTCAGATACTCTTGTTTTGTATGCCGCGATCCATGGTAGGCAACCGTGGTGTCAAAAAGAAAAGGATCCGCAGAGACATTCTTTAGTTCATCAACCACAAGCTTCACAAAGTCAGGTTTCACAAAATATGGATTGCCCTTCTCCCCCATATGAAGTTTCACCGGGACTTTTTTTTCAGCAAACTTCTTAAGAGGAAATTCTGTAAGTGCTTGATGAAGATGTTCTAGATTAATGAAAAAAACGACCTTGGTCATCCGACTTTTTTCTCCCACTTTTTTACCTTAAGCACACTGCCAAGCGACCCACCATGTTTTATTTCTTCACGGATGCGGTTCTCCTGTTCTTTCACATCCAGTGCTCGGTTCGCTATCTCCTGTGCAATCTCCTGTGGAACCACAACGACTCCGGAATCATCACCGATGATCCAGTCACCGGTCCGCACGATTTGACCCCCGCACATTATTTCAGCACCGATCTCCCCGAATCCTTTTGGCTCCCCCGCATTAGGGACGATATATCTAGAGAAGATCGGGAATTTGATTTTCATTAAATCATCATAATCTCGGACTGCGCCGTCGATGACGACACCAGCCAAACCCTTGAGCGATGCACTCCAGGTCGCCAGCTCCCCCCACACCGCGGTTCTCCCCTGGTTCACATCCACAACCAGGACCGATCCTTTGTCTGCTTTATCGATTGCTTCAATAGGTTTAGCCCAATCGCCATCCATGGTCCGCACCGTCAGCGCACGTCCCACCATATGAAAGCCAGGAATGACCGGTCGTATCCCCTGCAGGGCTCCTTGCTTATGCATTGCATCGGAGATATTAGGGGTAGAGACCCGTCTGAATGCTTCACACAACTGTGTGGTATCATATTTTTTAAAAAGATCGGTCTTTATTGATTTTTTCTGCGTCATTGCTTTTTTTATCAATCGTGTCGCCTCAGTAACACTCTTTGCTTTTGTAATCGCGCCACCAACGATGATGATGCATGCACCGACGCCTATCATGTCTGCGACTGTTTCGCTGTTCAGTCCACCAGCGACCGCGATCGGAAGGCTGGTCTGTTTTGCTAGTGACGAAAGAACTTGACGAGGTTTTTTCCCGTGCATCTGTTCATCGATACCGACATGAATGCAGAGATAATCAGCCCCAAGGGCCTCAAGCATCTTTGCTCGTTTGGCTATATCAGGGACGCCGATAAGATCAACCATGAGCTTGACGCCGTATTTCCGTGCGGATTTCACCGCATCACGAATGGTGCTATCATCTGATACACCAAGAAGACAAATGACGTCAGCACCTGCTTTGGCGGCCATCTCCGTCTCCAGAGCGCCGGTATCCATGATTTTCATGTCTGCGACCAGAATCTTTCCCGGGAACTGCTCTCGAAGCTGCCTGACAATGTCCATGCCTTCGCTTTTAATGAGCGGAGTCCCTACTTCCAGCCAGTCAGCACCCCCATTCACTGCATCATGCGCAATAGCAATAGCTCGGTCTGCGTTGAGAAGGTCTAAAGCTACCTGTAAAACCGGTTTCATCAAAAGGAGAATAGGCACGTATTATTTAAAAGCTCATCGTTTGGTGTATTTTTTCTGTTTTTTCCTTTATTTTTTATCGTCCTCTTTCTTTGAGACGCCTAAAGGGTAGAATGGGGTACATAACATTCTTCTTTCATGATTGAATCCTTGCATTGTAACTCCAACATTTACAAATTTTATTATATCAACAATTTGACAAGATTTCGGAGGTTTATCAATATAGTACGCAACATCGAACGAATGAGCATTGGTCCAATCCATCCAATCGTTCGAACCGGTTAAGACAATGACAGGGANGTTTTTTGTCTCTGGATGTGANTTGATTGTTTTGAGTATTTCCAATCCGTCTATCTTCGGTAATTTAAGGTCAAGAACGATCAGGTTTGGATGACGTTTCAAGGGAGTGTGTCCATTTATATTTTCATCTGCAAAACCAAATATGTATTCCAAGGCTTCAACCCCGTCCTTTGAAACATGAATCTTATTTTTTGGAATATTGCAGGTCTTCTCAAATATCAACGATGTGAGCTCCGCATCATCTGCATTATCTTCCACGAGCAATATTTCCATTTTTTTCATCATCCTTACCTTTTCCGTGATATTTGTTATCACGGCTATATCTGACGACGATACTATATATACCTTTCACGGAACAATGGCATAACAGAAAAATTACAAAATAACTACATAAGTAATGTCTATAATATGAGGACGGCGTCAGGTAAACAAACAGTGAAGATAATAAAACTCCCGATTAACTCTTATCTGGAATATCATAGGGTTTTAGTGCAGGATGCCAGTCAACATCCATTGGTGGAAACAGTCTGTTATTCTGCGTACTTCTGGTTCCAAAAATGAGTTTAGGCAATACCCGTGGCCTCCCCCAATAATTATGAATCCATACGTTTGTACAGTTTTCAAAAAAAGCATGTCGATTGTTTCTCAGGAAGTTGTTGTTCAGGACCGTATTGTTGGTCGATGTCACGAAATATATGCCGTGTCCATTTTTTGAAATGCTGTTGCCGGACAGAGTGTTACCGATGGAACGATTCAGGAAAAGACCAGACCCATTGTTCCAAGCAATATCATTGTCTGTGATCGTGTTGAACTGATGTCTCAGGACGTATATGCCGCAATAGTCGTGTGTGATGGTGTTAGCAGCAATCGTGTTGTTATCACCAGATAGATGGATGCCTCCCTGATTGTTGTGGATGATATCGTTATTGATGATGATATTGAAATCACTGTCAACTAGGTTTATGCCATTACCCTTGTTTTGTGTGATGGTGTTATTGATGATGGTGTTGCGATCGCTATACGAGATGTCTATGCCATCAGCATTATCTGAGATGGTGTTACCAGAAATAATAGTAGCGCTGTCACCAGAAAGACCGATACCAGCATGACTGTTGTTTATGATGGTGTTGTCGATAAGGTTGTTGAAATCACATCCATAATCCAGCAGTATGCTATATGAGTTGTTTGTGATAGTGTTCTTGATAATGCTGTTGTGATCACTATACGCTAGGTAGAGGCCGTTACCCTGGTTTTCTGAGATTATGTTTTCGGAGATGGTGTTGCGATCACCAGTAAGACTGATGCCATAATAGTTATCGGTGATGGTGTTGTCATCTATGGTGTTGTTCCATCCATACAGGCTAATACCATAATGGTTCCCTGCAAGGGTGTTCCCTGAGATGACACAGCTGCTGGATCCCCAGAGCTGGATGCCGACCGTCGTGTTGGATATCTCTTGGTTTTGTACCGTGATATTGGTACAATTGACCAGAACTATTTGCCCCGCATCACCATTCAGTACCATATCGGACTTGTCATCGACATAGACGAGTGGTTTGCCATTCACGGTATTGTTCGTCACACTATTGTTCCAAACCGTATCATCGGAGATAAACAGACCAGAACCAAAAAAAGAATTATTTGAAATTATGTTGTCAGAAGCATCAATGAAGTAAATACCATAATAGATGTTTGAAATGGTGTTGCCAGAAATGATGTTGCGGTCACCAGAGAGAAAAAGATAGCTGTCAAGGATGGTGTTACCAGCGAACAGGTTGTTGTCGCCAGATAGCCGTATTCTATCATTGGGGATCTCGATGATATTATTATAAAAGCTGTTGTAGGATGAATCTATTCTAACGCCCTCACCAAGCCGCCCACTGTTTTGAATAGTAAACCCACTCATCGTCACCCCATCAGAGACAATAGAAATGGTATAGGCAAAAAATCCAGCGATAACTGTCGTGTTCTTATCCTCACCGATGAGATTAATTGGTTTGTTGAGGATGACATAACCAACGTATGTTCCATTGAACACAAACACGGTGTCTCCGTCACTTGCATTGTCTATAGCATCCTGAATATCGGTATAGTTCCCTGGGCNTGAACCACCGACATACCACCAATTCTCGCTAAATGTCGATTGAGATGGCTCCTTCCCACTCTGAGCAAGAGTAGGAATAATACTGACTCCAATGAACAGTAGAATGATTCCAACCGCCAGACATTTCCCTGTCAGAGGATGTGCTTTCATCTGTTTTCTTCCTATTGAGATTTAAATAATCCTTGTTTATTTAAACCTTTGTTAGGANTTCTTGGCTNCCGCGTTAGAATAAAAAAGCGCAAGATATNAGAAGTGAACCCCTGGGATCAGTTAGTAATTTTCTGTTGATCAATATTTGGTTTTTGCCAAACGAATTCTGACACTATATAAAGAATGAGGGACATAATCGGAAGTGAGGTAACTTGTATGAACACAGGTACAAAACAATTCATGGCATTGCTCATTGTTGTTTCGACAGTTGTCGTCCTTGCTAANATCTACTTACAGGTCTAAATCGAGATTCGTTAAAAAAATTATATATACTTCCTAATTATAGTATATATGGGGATACTACCTATGAAGAATACTGCCTTGCTTTCGCATAAACGATTACTATCTGCTGTGTGCTGCATCGCTTTCTTTCTGTTGGCTCCTTTATCGAGTGCGTTGATCCCTCAAACATTTAATACCGTCTCATTTGAACCATACCATTATCATACGTATCAAGAACTCACTGATGAGCTGCACTCACTGCAGGAGAACTACTCTGACATCATGTCTTTAAGCTCGATTGGGAAGACATACGAAGGAAGGGACCTGTGGATGGTGAAGCTTTCTGATAACGTAAACCAGGAGGAAAATGAACCTGGTGTCCTGTTAATGGGAGCGCATCATGGCGATGAAAGACCGGGGATTGAGATATGTCTGTTCTTCATCCGCTACATGGTTGAACAGTATCAAAACAACAGTCTCCCTGAAGTACGTAGCGCCATCAACAGCACGCAGATCTATCTTATCCCAATGGTGAACCCAGATGGGGTTGAAGCTGATTCGCGGAAAAACTGCGCGCCGAACCATGGGCCATTCGGGAGGAGTGCAACCATCACTTCCTATGGAGTCAATCTCAACCGGAACTACGGGGATCCGTGGTACCTCGCCTACATCTTCCCAGTCAGTTATAACCTTCCGTTCATTCTTCCTGACTCAAGCTTCAATTATCGTGGTCCGTATCCCTTTTCGGAAAATGAAACCAAAGCCGTTAAAAACTTCGCAGAAGTACACAACATCTCCCTTTCGATTTCCTACCACTCGTATGGTGAGTTCATCATCTATCCGTGGATGCATACCACGAAACAAACACCGGATGAGCCATTGTTCCGCTCGGTCGGTGAAAACATCTCGTTGATAAATCATTACTATTTGTTTGTGAAAAAGGATCATGTCTTTCAGAGGTTTGGAGGAACCCTGGGCAGCTCAGAAAATTGGCTATATCGCGCACGAGGGGTTATTTCCTACACGATAGAGGTTGGGCAAGAACGACGGCCGAGCGATCCTCAAGTGGTGTATGATCTCTGCATGACGCAAACCACGGTGCATCTGTATCTGTGTCAGCGGGCGCTGACCATTGGGGTGGAGAAAGCTGCACTTAATCACTCGTAATTTTTTATCTTCCTCATTTTCATTTTATTTTTTTGAATATTTAAAAAACTATAAAAAAGTCGATGATATATCTCCTGCTTGAAATGTGTTTTTTATTGTGATAGTGGGAGAATGGGGTCGTTAGTGAGGTGGTGAGGAGATGTGTTTTAAAAAGACTATTGCCCCCATTCTCTAATAATATATATTGATGACACATGTATATAAATTTTTTTATATATTTTATTTTGCCCTTTTTAAAAAAGCGCACTGACAAAAGAACAAAGAAGGAGATAAAACTCCTTATTTATGATCGCTGCAATCCTCTGGTGAAGCCAATTATTTTTTACTGGAATCTCCCATGCAAGGTTATTTTTTTGGAATCCAGAGCGCCTTCCCAAGAGGTAAGATCGTCTTTCCCGCCATCGTGTTCAGAATGACCGCCACAGCAGCATAGAACGATAACACCGAGGT
>JGI20214J51088_10001226_pt1 | contig 17471 bp, 8 predicted proteins | sample WetSurMetagenome_FD_51088 | JGI IMG/M metagenome (IMG submission 51088) | reverse complement strand
GTTTCGTATGAAGCAATGCCTTCGGCAGGATGAAGGTTAAGAGTTACCTCCAAATTGTTTTGTTTAAGATATTTCAGCAATCCGTCAGGATCGGGAAATAAGCGGCGATTCCAGGTGTAACCCGTCCAACCACCTTTACCATGCTCGGTGTAATGCCAATCCATATCAATGACAAGCACGTCCAAAGGTATGTCGTATGTATGAAAATTACTTACCAAATCATGTATTTCATCATCTGAATATGACCAGAAACGCGACCACCAATANCCGAAAGCATAGCGCGGAGGAAGCGGTTCTTTACCTGCAAATACCGTAAAATCCTTTAATGCCGATTTATAGTTATGTCCGTAAGCCATGAAATACCAATCCTGAGCATTCTGTTCAGGGCGGTTCTCAACCCAAGGCCAATCGGAATTGTCAAATAAATAACCTTTAGAATCGTCAACCAATGTCCAACCGTCGGTTGAAAGCAAACCGTCTTCCAACTTCAACTTTTTTTCACCTCTCTCATTATTTGAACCGTCAAAACCGTCAAGCGTACGATATGTGCCCTTTAAATTACCAGCATTTTCCGTCCCGGGTACCCACTTAAAAGGATACATGCCTTTTACGGAAGTTATCTTAAGGTTCTTTGCCGTAAACTTTCCGCTGTTCTTTGTATATCGCAGCACCAACTTATCAGTTGTGATTTCTACATATCCCTTTTTGTTCTTAATCCGATAATTCGCCACCGGATATTTACGGTTAACCGCTATAAACGAACTGTTATCAACGAATTTACCATCCGGAGACCATTCAAGACGAACAGTACCGTCGGTTATTACCGTGAAACGAACATTCCAGTCACTGTAAGCCACATTTGAAGAGGCTTCCTGTGCATTTACGCCTCCACATAAGAGACATAAAAAGGTAAACGCCACTACGTATAATCGATTTGAGTTCATAATATTAGTCATTATTCTCAATATATTTTATAACCAATGCAAAAATAATAAAATACAATAATATAAGTGTATCGTTGGAATAAAATAATTTTCATTGACGAATATTTTGCATAATTCAAGCGATTGAGCAAAAAACCAAAAAAAGGTTCTGGCAACCTTTCAGTTTCGACTNAACATTTTAGTCGTTTTATTACCTTAATTCGATTCATATTTTTATTTTGCACAAGTGTTTCATCTTTCAGTTCACCTTTATTCATAAGCTTTTTCTGCTGACAAGCTGAAACGTTGATGTATTCAGGAGCATTATCAAAAATAGCCTTTAAGTATTCAGTCTGTTACATTTTGTTATATAAATTGGAATTCAATCATCCCAAAAAGACGGTAATATCAATAAGTTTCAGCATTCATTATACACCGTAAAATGCTTCATTCATAAGCATCATTACCATATTTATCAAGTATGTATACCATTTATTGCAGCTGTGAAAAGATGTTTTTACAGCTGTGAAATCATCTTATTACAGCTGTAAAAACATCTTTTCACAGCTGTAATAAATACAACACTTCAAGAACTTTCACGGTAAACATGCTTGGAAGTAACGGTAAACTCAGGCAACAGTTATGCAAATCTCAGTACAGAAAATATAAAAAGCACAAGGAAAAAATATTTCCCTTGTGCTTCAAAAATTAAAAATTGCGTAACACGAATGAGGCAAGATTATTATTCTGAACATCTCTTTTTGAAGCTCTGAATATCTTTTTTCTGGTAACCTTGTCCTGAATAGTTGCGTATATTCAGCTTGTCAGCCGGAAATGCTGATGAATACAGGCGTTCTGAAACATGAATAGACTGACAAGTAATTATTCATATTTAGACGTTTTGTAAATACTGGAACAAGAGCCCCACAATTTATTTGCTTTGTTTCCCATCACCAACACCAATTTAGCTCCGTTCATTATTTCCTTATGGCTTATCCATGGACTATTCAATGGAACACCGTTTAAAGTAGCGGATTGTATATATTTATTGTCAGATGAAACATTGTGAGATACAATTTCAAAAGTTTTTCCATTCGATAAGTATATCTGAACATCTTTAAATAAAGGGCTCCCTATTGCATAAATTGGTTCTCCGGGAGTTACAGGATAAAATCCCATTGATGAAAATACTACAAATGAAGATAAACCTCCTCCGTCTTCGTCTCCAGGAACTCCTTCCAAATCGTTACGGAACCAATCTCGCAATAATAATCTAACTGTTTTCTGCGTTTTCCATGGGTAGCCGGCATAATCGTATAAATATGGAATAGCCATTGACGGTTCATTCCCAATAGAAAATTGTCCTACATTTCCTGTATGGTCCGGTAATTGAGAGTAAAATTCAACTTTACCTTTTCCTAACGGTTTTAAAAATGTAGTGTCAAGATTTGCTGCGAAAGCCTTTTGCCCTCCCATCAATCGAATTAAATCAGGTATGTTTTGAGATACGTCCCACCGATAAATCCATCCTGTGTTTTCATCATAATAATCCCTATCTCCCAAACCACCTGAATAGGTATAATCAAAAGGTTCAATAAAGTTTCCGGAACTATCTTTCGGATGAAAAAATCCGGTTCGCGAATTAAATAGATTGCGGTAATTAAAAGAGCATTTCTTAAAATATGCAGCATCATTACTTTTCCCTAATGTACTTGCTATTTGCGACAAGCACCAATCATCGTAAGATGTACCTAATGTTACGGCAACAGCTTGACGTCGTTCAAAAGAATTTACTTCCGACAATGTTTCTTTATCTCCGGGTCTAAGCGCAGGGATATAGCCATGCTCCTTATAAAATAGAGATAATTCTCCGGCCGGCTTCGCTGACCATGGAGCTAAAGTTTTTTCAGTAATTGCATTTTTACATGCCTGATAAGCTGTTTCGATATCAAAATCTTTCAGTCCTTTTCGATATGCATCCAACACTGATGCCACTCCATGATTACAGTTCATTCGCCGACTATCACCGGTAATCTCCGGGAAAGTAGGCATCCATAAATTATCCATTTGCTCAGCCATCAACACAAATGAATTCAATATATCTTCTTCCTTTTGAGGGTCAAACAAAATACGCAAAGGGTGCAATGCGCGATATGAGTCCCAAATCCAGTCGTCAGTATAAAACNGGCGTCCTTTATCTTCATGAATTTTTTTATCGAAAGCACTATAATATTGTCCGTCTTCAGAAATGCAAACCGGACGCTCGCAACAACGATAAAGAGAAGTATAAAAAACAGTTCGTTCATTTTCCGTACCTCCTTGAATCGCGATCTTTCCCAATGTTTTATTCCAAATAGCACGACCTTCGTTTTGCAACATCTTTACATTTTTTCCCAAGACCTCACGTTCCATATTCTTTTTTGCTTGAGCTACATCAATGAATGAGATACCATAACAGATGTTGATTTTTTTTGTTCCTTCAAGATAGTCAATCACTATACATGCATTCGCTCCTTCTGCTTTGTCTTTATTTAGTAATTTGTTTCCATCCAATATAGCGATATGCTGAGGTAACTCTTCCGTTTTCAGATATAAATAAACTTTGGTGTTATTGTCAATCAATTGATAACCGGAAACTGCATTTCCATCCCAACTCATACTTCCATTTTTTGAATTAAGCACTAAATGTACTGGAGTATTCTTTTCAAAATTCAACTCATACATTGCCGATTGATGCGACAATCCAAAGTTTACTTCGATTTGTTGTTCATCAAGATAAACCGAATAAGAATAAGGTGTCAATTTCTCAAGGTCATAGCAATAAGCAATAACGGGTTTTAGATTCTCCACATCACCTTGATACGGGCTCAAATTAAAAGCCGACACCCCTCTATGGCTTGTCACTTCTATCGGTAATCCATGCAATTGCACACTAGTGTAATCTTCACGTTCCGGATATACCCGCAACAGACTGTTTGGCAATTGTATGGTAGGATAAGTGGGAACCAGCAAATGACTGATATTCCCTATATAAGGATTGACATAATCAACCGGTTGTTTTATATTTGAATCCACCCGATTGTTTTGAGCAATAGTATAATCGGCAAATAAAAAAATAGCTACTGCCACTAAACTTCTAATCAAGTATGTTTTCATTTATCTATCTATTTTTGTTCAACCGATAAGCTTCCTGTTTGTCTAATGTCGGCAGAAGAACTTCCAACCATAATCTTAAACATTCCGGGTTCTACAACTCTTTTCATCTCTCTATTCCAAAGAGATAATTGGTCTGAAGTAAGTTTAAACCGTACAACTCCTTTTTCTCCAGGTTTAAGAGTAATACGTTGAAATCCTTTTAAAGCAAGAATAGGAGTTGTTACACTACTTATTTCATCTCTCACATACAGTTGAACGACTTCCGCTCCTCTTACTTTGCCTGTATTCTCAACCGTAACGCTAATTATTGCATCTCCAGTTATCGGTATAGAAGAAGGAGTAATCTGCATATCTGAATATTTAAAAGTAGTATAGCTTAATCCATAACCGAATGGGAACAATGGAATATCGGAGTCATCTACATATTTGTGATATGAAGTTGGTTTATGATTATAATAAAATGGTATTTGACCAACCGAACGAGGAAAAGTAATAGGCAGTTTTCCGGAAGGATTCACATTACCCAATAAGATATCCGCTATGGCTAATCCTCCTTTTTCACCTCCATACCATGATTCTACAATAGATGGAATATGTTTAGCTATCCAATTAATAGTAAGAGGGCGCCCATTTTCTAAAACAACTACAGTTGGAACTCCTGTTTGATAAATAGCCTTAACCAAATTCATTTGGTGTTCATCCAAACTTAATTCATCTCTATCTTTTCCTTCACCATCCACGCTCTCCGGTTCACCAAGGACTACAATAGAGACGTCACATTGTTTTGCCATATCCACAGCATCCTTTAAAAGAGTACTCTGCTGTTCTTCTTTTGTGGAATCATCTAAAGCATATCCTCGTGCATATTGAAATTTAACCGATGTAGAGCACCGTTGTTTTAGCCCATCTAAAACCGAAATACCTTTAGCATCTCCACAATAATCGCCTAAATATATACTAGTTGCCAACTGACCTATTACCGCAACAGAATTAATATTTTTCTTTATCGGCAGCAAATCGCTATCATTCTTTAGAAGTACAATTCCTTCTTGAGCTGCTTGCAGTGCGAATTGCTGATTTTCATCAGTGTGGAAGACTTTTGAAACCAACGTAGTATCTGTATAAGGATGGTCAAATAATCCCAAACGGAATTTTACTCTTAAAATATCCCGAACAGCCTTATTTAAGTCTTCTTCCAAAAGCATTTTTTTCTTCAAAGCTTCCAATATTGCTTTTTTAAATTCAGCATGACCGAAATCATAAAATTGCATATTCAATCCAGCTTTCAAGGTTTGAGCCAAAGCATCACTTGTCTCGGTAGCTACATTGTGATTTTCTAAAGACATTTTGATAGCACCTAAATCAGATAACACAAATCCTTTAAATCCCCACTCCTTACGTAATACATCCGTCAATAACCATTTATTGTCTACACATGGAATACCGTCCAAATCATGATAAGCTGCCATTATGCCCATTGCACCACCTTCGCGCACAGCTTTTTCAAAAACATATAAGAAATCGGAACGCATTTCTCGCTCTCCAACACTTACAGGAGATGTATTACTACCTGCCTCAGGAATGCTATGCACGGCAAAATGTTTAGGTTCGGCTATAACCGCATTGTTGTCACTTAAGCTCTTTCCTTGTAATCCTTTTACCATCGCGACGCCATTGCACGCGTCCAAATAAGGGTCTTCTCCGTATGTTTCCTCCACTCTTCCCCAACGTGGTTCTCTGGCTAAACCGAGTACAGGTCCCAAAATCATATCCACTCCATGCGCTCTTGCTTCTGTCGCTATTACCCTGCCCAACTTATGTACTAACAATGTATCCCAAGCAGAAGATAGCATAATAGGAACCGGGAACATAGTGCTTCCTTTTCCTGCATAACCATGGAGCCCCTCTTCAATAAACAATGCAGGAATACCCAAACGAGTCTTTTCCATAGCATATTTCTGAATTGCATTAGAGAGAGCTGCGCTAACAGGATAAAAATCATGAATTGCACCTATTCCCGTTTTTCCAACAGTCTGAACCATTTTATCAGAAGAATAAGCAGCGGCTGCTTGTCCATCCATATCGGTCACTTCTTTTCCCCAATACATATCAAGTTGCTCTATCTTTTCCTCTATTGTCATCTTAGATAATAAATCAGAAACTCTCTTCTCAATTGGTACATTGGGATTTTTATAAATGGACTGACCTAATACATTTTGAACTACAGAAATCATAAAGATGATTCCAAGAACTCTATAATACTTACTTCTTTTCATAACCTAACTATTTATATTATATGTAATAAAACACCAAATTCGCGAAAATAAAACAATAATCATTGAACAGAAATTGTCAATACACTTAATTTACCAATAAAATCTTTACTGTCAGACACAAAATTAATTTTTGTCATCTCTTTATTGATAATTGATTGAACATTAAACTTTAGCATAATATGATTCCATCCTTTATTTAATGGTAAGTTCTTAAACTCATTTGGGTTAATGACTCTAATATCTACCCCATTAATACATACCATACAAGGTTGAGCCCCATCAACTTTCATGTCAAGTTTTGGCATATTGGGTTCTCCTAACAAATCCATCAATGAACGTGGACTGTTTACCCAAAAACTTAAATAAGCATCCTTACTTCGTATAAGTTGTTCCTTTTGCTGAATTATCTGCTTCAAATTAAAAAAGCCGGATTTATCAGCTTGAATAACCTCCGAATAATTGTTTAATTCATCCATTTTTTTTAACTCTTGATTTTTAGCAGTCATGATTTTTTCATTAGATATCGGTCCTCCAATAAGACATGCCTGCCCAAGATTTCCCGAAGGAGATAAAAACTGTATTTTATTGTCAGATATACCATGCAATACAACACCAAGGTTGCCCAATAAAGTTTTTACAAGTTTTTCCGCATCCGGTTTCAATTTTACAAAATCAAGGGATGTAACATATATACTTCCAGCGTTTTTCTCTTTTAACTTAACGATAGCCGCCCCATAAGCTTTCCTTTCACACTCACTTCTATAAACAGATGCCGTTTTCAGATACTCTGGCCTATTGTTCCATTTACTCCAATCCGTATTGCAAGCCGACAATAAAACTTTTCCATGATTAATAATACTACCACTTAGCCCATGTTGCATAACAGGTTGTTTCGTTACTTCCGTAAAATAAAAATCTTTATTCCCTAAAGATGACAAAAACACATCCGATCGTTGAATAACAAAAGACGTAGCCTGCCTATCGGTTAAAGTTAAAGAGCAAGGTAGTATAGTATTTAGTTGCTTCAGCGTATGCGGCGAGACACCACATATCAATATTATTCCTCCTGATTGTAAACAATTATGAATTGAAGAATTATTGCAATTATCTATATTGACAGTCTCCCCGTCTACAATTAACATTTGCAGAGTATTTCCTTTCAAATTGACGAATGGAACACCTATGCTATCCAGCCAATTTTTCAATGGACTGTTGGAACCACCTATGAATCCGACTTTCTCAATATGAGTCTTATCAGAATTAATAGAGTTAACAGAGCTTAAAGATTCTGCAATCTTAAACTTTTTAATAGGATTTGCATTGGCAGCTTGTACTGCATAGAATAAAGCCCATGGTTTATATACTGGGAAGCGAGGATCATATCCGGGATTAATGCTGGTTGCGTATGCCCCTATTCGCTCCGGTTGAACACCGGGAAGACCTTCTTTATAAGGCATAAAAAATATACCATCAGTCCGACGAGGAGCTCGAGTCGTATCTTTTAATCCTAAAGCAATAGGTTTTAATCCATACCACACAATATTAAATATACTCGCATAAACGGCATGATATTCTCGTTCTTCCCGTATTAAATTATAAGCTTCTGTTGCTAATCCTTCCATCCTTCCTTTTTGAGATTCGTAAGCTCTATCTCCATTAATAGCGGCAACTTGACGGGGGGTACCGTAATATGCCATTCCAGCCTCTCCCATTCCCCATGGCTTCCCTTCCGATGACCATTGTTCCATTGCGTGCTCATCACCATAATGTCCAATAACAATAGGAAGATTTGTAGGAAACGTCGTTTCTCCATCTCCGGATATCCAATTTCTACTTGGATCTAAATTACGAACAATTTTTATCCAACTATTTATTTCTTGAACATTCCGCTGAACAAGGCTGTCCGGAGCATGAAAAACATACATATCTACAGGTAAATTTTCATTACATACACTCCATCCAAAGACAGATGGATGATTTCTATCACGCAAGACCAAATCTGTTACTTGTTTTTTACAACTTTTCCAGTATTCTTCAGAATCTATCTTAGGGCCTCCATCACTTGCCCAGATGCCAGTCTCATCCAACACACAGATTCCCATTTCATCTGCCACATCCAAATAGAAAGAAGGATATGGTTGAGCATGCAAACGAACAGCATTATCATTGGCATCTTTTAGCATTTGAAACCACCCCCATGCATAACGTCGCGTCATTTGTGGAACTCCCATAAAATGCCAAGCATCTCCCTTTAAAACAATTGGAGTTCCATTTAATAACAATTTATTACCTTCTATTGTAAATTGACGCCATCCAAAACGTGTATATTTTTTATCAATAACTTTTCCATTATCCGTAGTCAGATTTATTATAGCTCCATATAAATTAGGAATATCAGGAGTCCAATGTTGAAGAAGTCCGTTAATTTTTTTACTTAAATGTACTGTTATGCTGTCGCCCGCCTGAACAATTTGTAGATAATTCGTGTTTTTTATACTGAAAATCTCATTCTCTAGCACTCCATTATCCACCGGAGCTAAATTTATATCGTTCGTTATAGGTTTTTGCCAGGCTCTAATAATTGCACTTAAATAAATACCTTGAGTTACTTGAGTATTATTTTTAATTTTGACAGATAAAACTAAACTATCATTTTTTACATCAGGATTTATATACACATTAGAAATATTAATCTTAGGTAAAGCAATAAGTAACACATCTTGCCAAATACCAACAATATGTTGCCCCCAAAATGAACCGGCGACATATATACGTTGCCCATATTTTCCCTTCCTGTCTAATAAACTCGCTTTAGCAACGCCAACTAAAATTTCATTTTTACCCTTATTTAGATAAGATGTAACATCTATATCTGTTGGGAGGAATATATTCAAATTTTCTTTTATAAGTTGCCCATTAACATATATTTTAGCATATCCTGCAATAGCTTCGAAGTGAAGAATCAATTCTTTATTTTCAAACCCTATAGGTAATTCAAAATCTTTTTTCATCCATCCTATTGCAGCACTTTCCCATGATTTCGGATAAGAAGGAAATGTTACAAAGTCACCACCATCTCCTTGTGCAAACGAATTCACATTCCATGGAGAAGGTATTTTCAATGGTATTTTATTACATTTAAAATCATCAGGTTTCTTAAAATCAGAAATTTCATTGGCGTAAATCGGCATAAATTGCCAACTTCCATTTAAACATATTTCTTCTCTATAGGGCTCTTCTACACTGTTTACAATTCCGCGCTCAGGATTAAATACATAATGATAAATATATTGTGAAGAAAGTGATGTATTTACAAAAAAGACAAACAGGAACAATATTAGTATCTTTTTGTAATGCGAGGTACTACATTGCATTTTTATTGTTTTCATATCTAATCATATTATAACAATTTATACATCAAAAAAGAAAGCAATAAGACATTGTATGAATGAAAAACGAATAATAAGTCTTATTGCTTTCTTAAATTACCTATATAAAGGCAATAATTATGGAACTGTTACTGTATACACCTTACTATAATTATATTTATTTTGAGAATTATTAGTCANACCGGCAACTCTAACATAATAAGTTCCTGACGACATACTTTTAAGAGTNTCTGAAAATTGCATTGCTGCAATTTGTTGATATGTACTTCCTGAAAGGCTATGACTAACGTTATAATCATTTACGCTGGCACAAACACTAGGTACCGATGCAGCCATCGTCATGCAATCAATAATATCATAACCGATCTGACTCGGTTTTGAAAGCGTATAATTTACAATTATGTTTTTACCACTTAGTTGAGGCGTTGATGCATTAACAGACATAAATGGAGTGACAGTAAAATTCACTGTAGTTAATCCTTTAACGTCTACTGTGACTGTATCAGATTGCAAAAACGCGCCATTAAAAGGAATCACCTTATATTTATCAGCAAATAACTGAGTATTTTCAAAACTTCCATCAGCTTTTGCATAGAAATTTATAGGAATCACAGAGCTATATCCAGATTCTATTAAACCTATTTGAAACCCTGAACCTGCTTCAGTTTGAATGCCTGCATTCGTTGTATTGTCGATAACAGTTCCGTTTACCCCTGCATTAGGCGCGGGATAATTATCCAGTTTACTGCATCCGATAACAACAATCAATAATAATGCTGTTAATATTAAATTTGTACGTTTCATGATTATTAATATAAAGGATTTTGGATTAATTTTGGATCTGTTGAAATTTGACCAGGATCAATTTTTTCGTAATACAATTCTGGCAAGAAAGTATATTTATAACCTACAGGTACCTTCGTAAACACATAAGCTTGATTTTGCAAATCATAATATGGATAAAGTGCTGTATATTCCTTATTCAATATTAATTGGTCTGCAATATGCCATCTGCGAATATCCCAATAATGTTGACTTTCAAAGGCTAATTCTACCGTTCTTTCGTGTCGAACNGCATCCCTAGTAACTCCAGCAGCAGTTAATTCTGCAATTCCTGCGCGATCCCGAATTAGATTTATCTTCGATTTCGCATCAGTAACGTCATTCAATTCTATGGCTGCTTCCGCATAATTTAATAAAGCTTCGGCATAGCGAATATCAAACCAACTTTGGGTTGAATTATAACTGTATGCTTTACTTGCAGGTGAATTGAAATTCAAATATTTTCGAATATAAAATCCTGTAGGAGATGTTTCATTCCCTTGTATTCCGTTAATAGATACAATTTTTTGTGTACCATTTGCATCAATAGTGTGTGTGCTCAAGTCATACAATTGATTATAGTTCCCTGTTGTTATTGTCTTGCGACCATAAACAGTAGTAGTTGGAGAAGTGCAATTATTATCAATAATGCCTGCTTGAACATCAATTGTAGTACCCTCCCAAGCTGAAAATGGCATAATTATCGTAGCCGCGCATCTCGGATCTTTATTCTTATATATGTCAGCCGGATTCGAATATTCAATAGGGTTACCCAATTGGTCGGTTATTTGTAATGTTCCGGACGTTCCGTCAATATTGTCGAATTCTTCTACCATCTCAAGTGTCGGATCAAGTCGAGAACTATATCCCGCAGGACCACGAACACCAAATGGCAATTCCCACATATCNTATGAATGTGTTTTTTGCGGATACACATAATCCTCTTCAAAAATGATTTCCTTATTACTGGAAGGATCGTCATCAAGAAATAAATCAGTGAAATTAGTAACCTTATTGGCATATTTATTGTAAAGGGCATATTCCCCAGACTGTATAACTGAATCAGCTGCGTTAAATGCTGCCTGAAAATATGAGTTTGCTGCTGAAGCCGGTATTCCAACTAATCCATTTAACTGAACACTTCCATATTTAGCTTCTGACCCCGCAAAAAGCATAACTCTTGACTTTAATGCCAAAGCTACATATTTATTAGCTCTTCCTCTATCGCTTGTAGATGGTAAGTAATTAGAAGCACTATCTAATTGAGAACCGATATAGTCATATACCTCTTGTTCGGTATTTCTTGGAACTTGTAAACTAGTCAGGTTGCTACCATTGTAAGTTTGTACACTCTTAATTAACGGAACACCGCCATATCTCTTTACTAAACCGAAATAGTAATAACCTCTAATAAACATAGCCTCTCCAATATATTTGNTTTTTTCAGAAGATGATAAACTTGAACTATTAATATTTGCAATGAAATTATTAACATCCCGTATTGCAGAATATCCTCCACTCCACCAACCCCATGTCGTTCCATTTCCAAGGTCGCCGGCCATATCACTATAACAATTCAGAGCTTCACCTGAATAATGTGCTGTTTTATTAGAAGACCATGAATTAAATCCTCCGGTACCATAATTAAAATCTTCAATAGGAAGTTCTGAATATAATTCAGCCAAATAAGCTAAAATAGATGATTCATTTGAAAAGACTTGTTGATTTGAAAGAATAGTTGTCGGTTGTATATTCAAATCATTTTCACATGAAGCAAAAACAATTGTTGTCATNATAAACAACAAGATGTATTTTATATTATTTTTCATTTTACTTGTTTTTAAAATGATACATTTAATCCAAAGTTAAAGTTTTTTGTAATAGGATATAAATATCCATATGTACTTGAAGGATGCTCAGGATCCATATAAGGTAACTTAGACCATGTCAATACATTAAATCCATTAGCAAAAAATCTCAACTTCTGAATTCCAACTTTTTTGAGTAATTGTTCCGGTACAGTATAGCCAATTTCTATACTTTTCAAACGAAGATATGAATCATTCTTTATATAGTATGTAGAAGGCCTATCATTTGGATTAACCCCAGATATTCTGCTGGGCGCATATTTCCCTGGAATCCATGCACTATTTGCATCTGTAGGATCAGCCTGGTGCCATACATTCGTAAATTGCTCCAATCCATTTCTTCCCCATGGGAAAGGTTTGGAAAGTTGGTCTGTGTTTTGCAAATTTATATATACGTTTGCCGCTCCTTGAAAAAGAACGCTTGCATCAAACCCTTTCCATCCTAATGTGAAATTCACTCCATACGAAATTTCAGGATATGAATTATTAGTGTTAAGCGGAACTTCATCAAGACTATTAATCACCCCATCATGATTTTTATCAAGATATTGTAAATCTCCAATTTTTACATACTTATTTCCATTTCCATCTTCAATGGCAGCAGCATCTATCTGAGCTTGTGATGTAAAATGTCCAACCACTTTATATCCCCACATAACATTACTTATACGATTATTACTATTGTTAGTCCAATTTAGATATGAATTACCTGCAGCAGCCTGTTCCTGATGAAGATTCTTATTATAGTAAGAAGACATCTGAGCATTGATTCCAAATTGGAAATCATTTATCTTCTGGAAAGTTCCAATAGATAAATCGAATCCTCTAGTCACATCACTATTAATGTTCATTTGTGGAAGAGAAGCTCCTACAGTTTGTGGTAAACTTAAAACTAAAGTACCGAGAAGGTTTGTCCTTTTTCGTTGATATGCATCAAATGTAAAATTTAATTTTTGATTCCATAAATTGGCGTCAATACCAATATCACTAGTAGTTGAAGTGTACCATGTAATATTAGGATTCGTCATACCTCTAGATGATAACCCACTTGTATACGTTCCTCCAAAAACATACCCTCCGGATGGATAATTATAACCGTCAACATATTGAAATGAAGCAGCTGAATCATCACCCATTTTGCCCCATGAGCCTCTCAACTTTAAGTTAGAAACAAAAGGTAAATTGTTTTTTATGAAACCCTCTTCAGATAATCTCCATCCTAAAGATACTCCAGGAAAGAATCCCCATCTATGACCTTTAGGGAATAATGAAGAACCATCTTCCCTAAAACTAAATTCGAATAAATATTTAGAAGCATAATCATAATTTATACGACCGACAAGTGATTGCCTATCAGTTTTACCGTCATCATTATTTCCAGTAACAGTCATAACCGTGTTTCCAGCAGACATCTGGTCCAAGGCATCGACAGTAAATTGTCTGGTGCCGCTTAGATTATAACTATTATAATCAATTTTTTCGAATAATAGCAAACCTTTTATATGATGAATCTGGGCAATAGTCTTTTCATAATTTAATGACAAATCCATTGTGGAATTCTTAGTTTCTGAATAACTTTCACTCATATTTGATGGGCTATTAACAGAACTTGCTGAATAAGCCTTAGTAGAAGCATCATAATCATATAACGTATATTGTTTATTAAAGGTTTTATTAAAACAACTGGTTAGGTAATAATCATAAAAGAAACTTGCCTTCAGTCCATCTAAAAATGGAACTTTATAATTTAAATTAAGACTTCCATCGAAAGACTTATTATAAGTATCGTTATAACCAATTATAGATGAATGAGTAACTGCATATGGATTATTTCCATCAGGCATATTTTGTAAGTATAAAGAATTGTTGTTTGCATACAAAGACAATGTAGGTATTTGCATCCAAATTCCTTTGAATACATTCATTTCTGCACCGGCCGGAGAATTAGTATCATCTGATAATCCTGAGATATTTACCTCAGCATCTAAATTATTGGCTATTTGAGCAGTTATGTCACTCCTGAAATTGAATCTATGATAATTAAGATCGCCACTTTTGTATAAACCATCTTGGGTTATATATCCCAATGAATTAAAGTACTTTATTTTCTGATTTCCTCCTGAAAATGTCAAATTGTGCTGCTCTTGTGATGCACTATTATTCATTGCTATATCCCACCAATTTGTGCTTGAAAGTTTACCACTCTTGTAATCTGCTATTTGTTGTAAACTATAAGTTACAGGCACACCGGAATTTTGTTCCGCACAATCATAGTAGTATGCATATTCCCATGCATTCATCGGTTTTGGAAAGCTTGTAATTCTTTGATATCCAAGTGTATATGAATACGTGACTTCGGGTTTTCCAGTTTCTCCTTTCTTGGTTGTTATCAAAATCACACCATTACTGGCTTTAATACCGTATATGGCAGCTGAAGCATCTTTTAAAACAGTTACACTGGCAATCTCATTAGGATCTATTTTCATATAATCACTCCGTTGTACACCATCGACAATTACAAGAGGACTTGTCCACCCTCGAATTGAAATAGAAGAACTATAATCTCCAGGTTCGCTTGATTGTGCAAGTACCATTAACCCAGGTATCTTACCGGCCAATTTGTCTATTAAACTTACATTTGTGGAAGTTTGTATGCCCTTATCTGAAACAGAAGCAATTGAACCTGTTAAATCAATTTTTTTCTGGGTTCCATATCCAACAACTACAACTTCTCCCAATTGTTCATTNGAAGGTGTCATGCGGATATTGACTGTGGTCAAATCACCAACTGTTATTATCTGAGACTTATATCCTACATAAGATATTTCCAATTCAGACTTATTATTTACTCCACTTAAATTATAGCTACCATCAATATCACTAACAGTTCCAATCTGTGTCCCTTTGACACGAACTGCTACACCTATAAGAGTTTCACCAGTAGCATTATCTACAACAGCACCCCTTACTGAACGTCCACGTTGCTTTATTACAGGTACAGAACTCTCTTCTTCTTCTCTCTTTTGTTCTTTTTCTCTTTTAATCAATATCTGTTTACCTGAAAAAGAATAAGTACAATCAGTGCTCTTCAATATTATATCAAGTACTTTACTAATTGGTTGATTTTTAACACGTACTGATACTTTTTTGTTAGCATCTAAAATGTTAGGTGAATAGAGAAATGCATAACTACTTTGCTTTTCAATTTCTGAGAAGACTTCTCGTATTGTCTTATTATNAACATTTAAAGTAATAAGATCATTNGGTCTGGGTNCCATCTCTAAAGCATAGCAATTATAGCTACCCATAAAAAGTAAAAAAGCACATAGCAATTTTAATAAATTCAAAAAATACTCAAAATGAATATTTTTTAATACAATAATCCTTTGTTTTTCCATACATTTGAAAGTTCTAAAGTTAAACATGTGATTAATTTTTTGACTTGAGAATACCGGATAATAAGTTCACTGTTATCCGGTTTTATATTAGTCATTTTTTCTCTTGGTAATTGTGTTTTTCATGTTTTCATAATATTTACAATTTTAAGTTATACAATCTATTTTGATAAATAATAAACCCCGTTTTTAACGTGATAATGAATCGACAAAACTTCCGTAATATCTGATAAAAGCGAAGATAAATTTTCATGTAAATTCAATTTACCACAACATGAGAATTGTGATATATTGTGAGCACAAACTATACGTTCACCATATAATCTTTCCAAATTAGCACATATTGTCTGTAATGTTTCATCTTCACAATCATAGACNTCATTTACCCAAGATATATACTTTGATACATCTACATTTTTGATGCTTTCCTTATGATTAGTAGATAAATCATACATTTGTCCGGGTAGTAGTTTTCTTGCCATAGATTCATTTTCATAGACTCGGGATACAGTTACCGAACCACGTTCCAATATAACATCACTGGTCTTTTCATCATGATAAGCTATAACATCGAATTTAGTACCAGTAACTCTAANATTCAATTTTTTGGTTTTTACGACAAATGGCAAATCTTTATTATGAGCCACCTCAATATATATTTCTCCCTCAACATAAACCTGTCGCGTTCCTCTTTTAGTAAAGTGAGTAGGATACAATATTGAAGTACCGGCCTTTATCCATATCCTAGTACCATCTTCCAATGCTAGCATGCCTTTATGTCCGTTAGGAATAATTAGTTCATTATAAGAAGATCTTTTTACACTTATTGTTTTATCATCTATATTTGCATTTTCTTCATGATATGTGATATCTACCGTCTTTCCTTTTAATGTTATATATTGATTCTTTGTTAAAAACAATTGTATATCATTAGCTTTATTCGTAACACCATACATCTGAGCAGCGATATCTCTGATATTTTTATATGATCTATTATTAGCATAAAAGAGATACATACCAACGACTAATAATAACGATGCTGCAATGGAAACCATATAAATAAGGTTCTGTTTATGTGAATGTATAGGCCTCACCACTTCATTTTCTAAATGATTTTTCCGTATAAGTAAATGCATCCTTCTAAGAGCTGCATCCGGATTAAATTCAACTCTCATCGACATGTCCCATGTAGAATAATATGACAAAAAAAGTTTCTCGTTCTCTTCTGATTTCTTTAACCACGAAGATAATTCTGTCTTTTCAGAAGAAGTTGCTTTCCCTTCCAAAAATTGATTGATAATATATTCTATTCTCTCTTCCATTTTCTTATATGACAATTAAATGCTGAACAACCCTACCAATAAAATGATGTATAAATAAAAAATTTATTTACAGGATAAAATAAACATGACAAGTAATGTAATTAAATCTTCGTCCCTTAATCTTTGCCTTATAAATGCCAATGATTTTGTAATATGTTTCTCTACTGTCTTTATGCTAATATTTAGTGAAGAGGCAATTTCTTTGTTAGAAAGGTTTTGTTTCCGACTCATCAAGAAAACATTTTTTTGCTTTGCAGGCATAGATGAAATAGTTGAATTTATCACTTTTACTAATAGCTGATAANCATAATCAAGTTCAT
>JGI20214J51088_10001225_pt1 | contig 17471 bp, 17 predicted proteins | sample WetSurMetagenome_FD_51088 | JGI IMG/M metagenome (IMG submission 51088) | reverse complement strand
AGTTCGTGCCCGACGACACCCTCGTCCGCGGTCTCGACTACTACACCCGCACGACCTTCGAGTTCCAGTCATCGCTTCTCGGCGCCCAGTCGGGAGTGGGAGGGGGCGGGCGCTACGACGGGCTCATCGAGGCCATCGGCGGGCCCTCGGTTCCCGGTGTGGGTTTCGGCACAGGCATCGAGCGCATTCTCCTCGCCCTGTCGCGGGCAGGTTCGGCGGTGCCGAGACCTCCGGCACCGGGCGCGTACCTCGTGGCCATGACCGAAGCGGCGCGGCGCGAGGTCTTCGCGCTCGCGCACGAGATCCGTAGCCAGGGCGGCAGTGTCGATCTCGACTATATGATGCGGAGCACCAAGGGGCAGATGAAGCAGGCGGGCAAGAGCGGCTCGCGCTACGCCTTCATCATCGGCCAAGAGGAGTTGGCGAGCTGCGCCGTCATGGTACGCGACCTGCAGTCAAGCGAAGAGAAACCGATGGCGCGGTCGGAAGCGGTGGCTCTAGCCGTCGCTGCCGAGACCGCGGCCGTCGACCGGTAGAAACTCGAAGAGCAAAGGACCGACCGTGGCATACAGAGACGAATGGTGCGGAGAGCTCCGCGAGAACGATGCAGACCGTCGGGTCAGAGTGGCCGGCTGGGTCCAGCGGCGCCGCGACCATGGGGGTCTGATCTTCGTCGATCTTCGGGATCGCACGGGCATCGTGCAGCTGGTCTTTGAGGCCGAGTCCAACCCTGCCGTGCACGACCAGGCCGGGGTGATCAGGAACGAGTACGTTCTCACCGCCGCGGGCACCGTCGTGAGGCGCTCCCCTGAGCGCATCAACCCTAACATCCCGACCGGCACGGTCGAGATCGTAGTCGACGACCTGCAGATCCTCGCGGCCGCTGAGACGCCGCCTTTCCTGCCTGAAGACGTGCTAGACGTCGACGAAACGCTGCGGTTGAAGTATCGCTACATCGACCTGCGGCGGCCGAAGATGTTCCACAACCTCCTGCTTCGCAACCAGGTCGCGCAGGCTGTCAGGCGCTATCTGGGCGATCTCGGCTTCATCGAGGTCGAGACCCCCATTCTCACGAAGAGCACCCCCGAGGGCGCCCGCGACTTCCTCGTGCCCTGCCGCCTGCAGTCGGGCGAGTTTTACGCATTGCCACAGTCGCCGCAGCTGTTCAAGCAGCTTCTCATGATCGGCGGCTTTGAGCGGTACTACCAGATCGCGCGCGCCTTCCGCGACGAAGACCTGCGGGCCGACCGGCAGCCCGAGCACACCCAGATCGATATCGAGATGAGCTTCGTCGACGAGGAAGACATCCAGAACGTGGTCGAGGGCATGTTCGCCGCGGCTTTCGAGCAGACGCTTGGCGTGAAGCTGCAGTTACCTTTCCCGCGCATGGCCTACGTCGACGCGATGGCCCGCTACGGCAGCGACAAGCCCGATCTGCGCTTCGGCATGGAGATCGTCGACGTGACAGACATCGCTGCAACCACTGAGTTCCGGGTTTTCGTCGACGCGGTCGCCAAGGGCGGCGTCGTGCGGGGCCTGAGGGCCGAGGGTGGGGCGAAGTTCTCGCGCAAGGACGTGGACGAGCTGGCGGCTCAGGCCGCGGTGTACGGATCACAGGGCGTGCTCCCCATCTGGATCGAGGAAGCGGGACTGCGGTCGCCCATGCTCAAGTTCCTCACCGACGCCCAGGCGCAGCAGATCGTCGCCCGTCTCGGTGGGCAATCGGGCGATCTCCTGTTGCTCATCGCCGACCAGAAGCTCATCGCCGAGCCGAGCCTGGGGGCACTGCGGCTCGCCCTTGCCAATCGCCTTGGCGTCGAGAGAAGTGGTTGGCAGTTCGCCTGGATCGTCAACTTCCCGATGTTCGAGTACGACCAGAAGGAGAAGCGGCTCAACGCCCAACATCATCCGTTCACCAAGCCGCGTATCGAGCGTCTGGAGGAGCTCGTCGAGAAGCCCCTGGAACTCGGCACCTACGCGTACGACTTGGTGCTGAACGGGGTCGAACTCGGCAGCGGGTCGATCCGTATCGCCGATCCGCGGCTGCAGGAGGCGGTGTTCTCGGCCCTCGGACTTACGCAAGACGACATCGACGTGAAGTTCGGGTTCCTGGTCGAAGCCATGGATTACGGCATCCCGCCGCACGGCGGCATCGGCCTTGGCTTGGACCGTACCGTCATGCTGATGGCAGGCGAGTCGTCGATCCGCGACGTCATCGCCTTCCCGAAGACGGCCAGTGGGTCGTGCCCGCTCACCAATGCCCCCTCGGTGGTCAGCCAAGACCAGTTGAAAGAACTGAAGATCCGAACGGTGTGACAAGGGTTGCCGGCCGCCCGCCAACGGGCGGCCGGCGCTCCGTTGTCCGCCCGTTGGCGGTGTGCTACCCTCTCCCCGCTCGACCTTGTTCGTGATCTGGCTACAAACTTGAGCCAACACAATTCGCTTGGGAGGCTTGTTCACCTGGACGGCGTATATATCCTTCCAGGGACGGTCACCCACCTGCTTACGCAGGTTCAAGCGACTGTCAGACACGGCAAGGTGGAGCATTCTTCTAGGAAGGAAAGCGATGTTCTCACGTAGCGTTCAATGGACGTCGGTCCTACTCCTGGTTCTGTGCGTGGCCCTCATGACGGGTGGCTGTTTCGGCGGAGGTGGCTCCGACGGCACCGACCAGACGACCGACACCCTCCCCGGCGGCACCGGTACCCTGCCGCCACTCGGCACTGGCATCGCAGTAGGCACATTGCTGCAGGCCACCGAGGACGATCCGGCCGACTTCGTGAGCGCCCTGGCGAACCGTCCGATCGTCGTCCTCTTCTACATCGCCGGCAACGCCGACGACACCAAGGTACTCGACACGGTCAACAAGCTGCGCACCTCCTTCAACTCGTACTCCTTCCTGCTGTACGACTACAAGGATCCCGAGGCGTACGGCACCCTGGCCCAGGAGTTCCAGGTGGACTACACGCCATACCTAGCCCTGGTGGACAGCACGGGTACCCTGCAGTACAAGTACGTCGGATTCGTCGACGAAGGGACCCTCAACCAGAGCCTGGTCAACCTGGGGCGCTAGGAGGCTGCTAGCCAGCCCAGAGATACGCATGAGACTATGCCAGGGCCGGGTATCCCGGCCCTGTTTGTCGGGTGCACGAGTATGGTGAATGAGGCGACACAAGACGAGAAGACCCANGCGGGCGTCCTGGTAGGCATGAGCGGCGGGGTCGACAGCTCGGTCGCCGCCATGCTGCTGCAGAGGGCCGGCTACCGGGTGGTGGGGGTGACACTACGCCTCTGGGATGATCCCGGCAGCGCCGGAGAGCGCACCTGTTGTTCGAGTGACGCCGTGAAGCGGGCTGCGGCCGTCGCTGCCGGCCTCGGCATGCCTCACTTCACCGTGGACGCTCGCGAGTTGTTCGAGAAGAGAGTGGTGGATTACTTCGTCGAGGAACACGCGGGTGGCAGAACTCCAAACCCGTGCATGAAGTGCAACGCACGGGTGCGCTTCGGCTTCATGCTGGAGCTTGCCGGGCGGCTCGGCCTGGGTAGCATAGCTACGGGCCACTATGCCCGCCTCACCGGGGAGCCACTCGGGCTCGCCCGAGGAGTCGACCACTGCAAGGATCAGTCATACGTTCTCGCCGAGGTGGCGCCGGAGTTGCTGCGACGGGTGCTCTTCCCCCTGGGAGGACTGCGTAAGCCCGACGTGCGCAGAATGGCGGCCGAAGCGGGTCTCGCCGGGGCTTCGCAGCCCGAGAGCCAGGAGATCTGCTTCATCCCCGACGATGACCACCGGCGCTTCCTTGCGACCCGGTTGGGGGACATGCCCGGTGTCATCGTCGACGCGGCCGGACGAGAGGTGGGTGCCCACCGGGGGGTGTACAACTTCACCATCGGCCAGAGAAGGGGCCTGCGGGTGGCCGGCCGAGACGCCAGCTACGTGCTCGCCCTGGATGCGGCGCACCGGCTCGTCACGATCGGTGACCGGTCGGACCTGGGGGTCAACGGGCTCCGCTTGGCCGAGGTGGTTTGGCACCGGCCCTCGACGGGCGCTGAAACGACCGTGCAGTTCCGCTCGTCTGGCGGGCGTGTGGCCGGCCGCCTGACCGACACGAGCCAGGTCGTCTTCGACGAGCCGGCCATGGGAGTGGCCCCCGGGCAGACCGCTGTGATCTATGAGGGGGATACTGTGGTCGCGGCTGGAACCATTGTAGAAACGGTCTGAAAGCCTTGGACCGACCGCGCTGAGCGGGCGAAAAAGGGCCCTATGGTATAGTTTTGGGGTTCGGCCCGGGATTTGAAAGGGGTGGAGATGGAGTGGGATGCCGGCTCGATCATGAGAATCGCCATCGGCTTCTTCTTCGTGGTGTTCGGTGTCGGTGTGATCTTCAGTCTCTTCCGGCTGGGGACGGTGTTCAAGAAGCTCAGTAGCATCCTCGCCGACGCGAACACGCAGGTGATCCCGCTGTTGACCCGCGTGGAGGCGACGCTCGACGGGGTGAACTCCGAACTTGGCAAGGTCGACCAGATCACAGGATCCGTTGCCGAGATCGTGCACACGGCCGAGGTCACTACCACCGCGGTACACGGGGCCATCGCGAAGCCGATCAAGAAGATAGCCGGCCTTGCCGCCGGCGCCAACGCAGCAATCTCGTCGTTCTTGAGTCGAAGAAGGAAGGAAGCCTGATGGGAACGTTTCGGTCTCTGTTCATTCTTGCAGCGGGGGCGGCCCTGGGTGGCGCCGCTCTGATCGCGTATCGCATCTCCCAGGAGACGGGCAAGCCGCTCCAGGAGGCCTTCTCGGACGTTCCGGGCGAGGCCCAGCGGCTGTTCAGCGAGATCCGCGGTAGGGCGACAGAGGCCGTCGACCGTGGGCGGGACATGTACTTCGAGAAGCAGGAAGAGATAACCGACCAACTGCAGGAGAACGCCTAGCCTCCTGCGCTGCTTTGGGCGAAGCGGAGGCGGTTCTCCGCGACCAGCCCTGCATGCCGCATCCGCACATCGATCGAGAACCTACGCCAACAGATGGCGGAGGACGAGAACATGGCCCCAGAAGAGGAAGACGAGGACTGATTCCGTGAAAACCGCTGAACTGCGCAAGATGTATCTGGACTATTTCGTCGAGCAAGGGCACCTCTTGGTGCCGAGCTCGTCGTTGGTGCCGTACAAGGACCCGTCGGTGCTGCTCACCACGGCGGGCATGCAGCAGTTCAAGCCGTACTTCATGGGGTTGGCCGAGCCGCCGGCGCCGCGGATGGCCAGTGTGCAGAAGTGCTTCCGCACCTCCGACATCGACAAGGTGGGTCTCACGGCCCGGCACTGCACCTTCTTCGAGATGCTGGGCAACTTCTCCATAGGCGACTACTTCAAAGAAGGGGCCATCCGCTTCGCCTGGGAGTTCTCCCTGGACTACCTGCAGCTCGACAAGGAGCGCATCTGGATCTCGTACTTCGAGGGTGACGACGCCATCGAGCCCGACAACGAGGCCATTGGCTATTGGACCGAGCTTGGCGTGCCGCGCGAGCGCATGGTGGGCCTTCCACGCCACGCCAACTTCTGGGGCCCTGTCGGATCGAGCGGCCCCTGCGGACCGTGCTCCGAGTTGTACTACGATCGCGGCCCCGAATACGGGTGCTCCGACCCCGACTGCCGTCCCGGTTGCGACTGCGACCGCTACGTCGAGTACTGGAACCTGGTCTTCACAGGCTACAACATGGACGAGAACCAGGTGCTCACGCCGCTGCCGGCGCAGAACATCGACACGGGCATGGGCCTCGAGCGCATCGCCGCTCTCAAGCAGAACGTCACGTCGGTGTTCCTGACCGACGCAATGAAGCCGCTGGTCGAACTGGGGGAGGAGATATCCGGCAAGCGCTTCGGCGACGACCGTGCCACCGACGTGGCCCTGCGGGTTCTGGCCGATCATGCCCGGGCGATGACATTCCTTGTGGCCGACGGCGTGCTGCCGAGCAACGAGGGCAGAGGCTACGTGCTTCGCCGTGTGATCCGCCGGGCGGCCCGTTTCAGCCGGTCTGCCGGCATGGAGCCGCCGTTCCTCGAGGGTTTCGCCGCGAGGGCCATCGAGATGATGGGTGGGGCCTATCCTGAACTGGTCGAACGGCGCGAGAGCATCCTCCGGGTGGCCCGCACAGAAGAAGAACGATTCAACCGCACGCTCAATCAGGGACTCGATCTGGTCGAGGACGCCATGGCTGAGGCCGCAGACAAGGGAAGCAGGGAATTTCCGGGAACGGTGGCCTTCTTGCTCCATGATACCTACGGCTTCCCGATTGAAGTCACGCGCGAGATCGTCGAGGAACGCGGACTCACGCTCGACATGGCCGGCTTCGAGGAAGGCATGGCCGACCAACGCAAGCGCGCCCGCAAGGCTCAGAAGGGCGGTGACGCGCTCCAGGAGAGCATCGTCCGCTTCGCCCGCGACACCGCCCATGCGACCGAGTTCAAGGGCTATGAGCGCGAGGAGCTCTACACGGTCGTCGAGAACGTCGAGACATTGGCCGACGGCAAGGTGCTCATCGCCCTGCGCGAGAGCCCGTTCTATGCCGAGATGGGCGGCCAGACGGCCGATACCGGGCGCATCGACTCTGAAGACGGCCAGGCCTCGGTCGAAGACGTACAGCAGCAGGGCCAAGTGCAGGTCGTGGTGGGCCAACTGGTCTGCGGCCAGATCGAGGCCGGCACGAGGGTCAAGGCCTCCCTGGCGTCGTCCTATCGGCACGACGTGGCGGCCAACCACACTGCCACCCACCTGTTGCACTACGCGCTCCGCACCCGGCTGGGCAAGGACGTGACCCAGGCCGGTTCCGCCGTGAGAGCTGATAAGTTCCGGTTCGACTTCGCCTTCCACGAACCACTCGGCCCGCACCGCCTGCGCGAAGTCGAGGAACTCGTGAACCGGCGCATCGTGGAGAATCACCCTGTGCGCACCTTCACCACCAGCCTAGAACATGCGCGCGATCTGGGGGCCATGGCGTTGTTCGGCGAGAAGTACGACGACTTCGTCCGCGTGGTCGAGATCGACGATTTCAGCCGGGAGCTCTGCGGAGGCACCCATGTCGGCGCCACCAGCGAACTGGGCATCTTCAAGATCGTCTCCGAGGGCAGCGTGGGGGCGAACGTGCGCCGCATCGAGGGCGTGACGGGGAGGGCGGCCGTCGCCTACTACCGCCAGCGCGACGACATGATCGCGCAGGCGGCTACGCTTCTCGGCTCGACCGAGGATGAAGTGCTGAACGCCGTCGGCAAGGTGCAGAATCGTGCCCAGGCGCTCGAGGCCGAGGTCAAGACCTTCGTGAGCGGGTCCAGCAAAGGCGTGGTCGATGAGTTGGCCGCACGGGCCGTCGCCACAGACGGGGTGCGTGTGGTCACCGAGGTGGTCGAGGCTCGAGACATGGACCATCTGCTGTCGCTCGTCGACCATGTGCGCGACAAGGTGCAGCCGGCGGTGGTCGCGCTGGGCGCCGCGCTCCAAGGCAAGGGCGTGCTCGTGGTGAGCGTCAGTTCCGGGGTCGCGCGCATCAATGCGGGCGACATCGTGAAGTCCTCGGCGAGATGCTTCGGCGGTGGGGGCGGCGGCACGGCACAGTTGGGCCGTGGCGGAGGAGACGCCTCACGGCTGGCGGACGCGGTGGCGGCGGCCAGGCAAGCGGTGATAGCCGGCCTGGGCGGCTGAATGCGGCTTCTCGGAGTGGACTTCGGTGGCAGTCGCACCGGCCTTGCCCTGTCTGATCCTCTGGGCATCACGTGCAGTCCGCTTGGCACCATCAGAGAGAAGGATGAGGCCCGCCTGATAGGGAACATACTCCAGGCGGTTGCCGAACAGGGCGTCAGCATGATCGTGGTCGGGCTGCCACGCCCGCTCAGCGGGGGTAGCAACGCTCAATCGGAAGCTGCGGTAGCATTCACGGAGCGGCTGCAGAGCCAGGCTCCGATCCCTGTGACGATGTGGGACGAACGGTTCACCTCGAGGCTGGCCGACAGAGGCCGCGAGCGCAAGGGCGGTGGTGCTTCCCGCAAGAGCGAGCAAGACGCGGTGGCTGCCTGCTACATGCTCCAGAACTTCTTGGATTCACGCAAGGACCTGACGGAGGTTTCGTAGACCAATGAGCGCCAGGAACGCCGGTCATGCCGGAAACCGAGCTTTGTACGACAAACGCAGGCGCAAACGCCGCTGGCCGACGCGCATTGCCGTGGTGGGGGGCTTCCTCGTGTTCATCACGATCGTGGGCTTCTTGGCCACCAAGGGCGTCGACTGGTTCAACGCGCGCACCGACGCCACCACGAGCACGACCGCGGGACATGGTCCGGTGGTCAAAGTCATCGTCAATCCGGGAATGTCGGCCACTGAGATCGGACGCCTCCTCGAACAGAAGGGCGTCATCAACAGTGCGGCCGACTTCGTCGACCTGGTCAAGACTCGCGACACCGAGAACGACCTGCGTCCCGGCAACTATGAGTTCTACGAGGACCAGAAACTCCTCGAGGTCGTCGACATGCTGGAGAAGGGGTCGAGCACGGCCAACCTGAAGGAAACGATCCGCGAGGGATTGTCCGTGAGTCAGATCGCCGCTCAACTCAACAAAGAAGGCGTCATGAGCGGTGACGCGTACGTCGAGCTTGCCGGCAAGCCCAAAGAGTTCGTGCTGCCCAACGTGGGGGGCAAGCAGCCTGACGTGGACACGCTGGAAGGTCTGCTGTTCCCCAGTACCTACTTCCTCATGGAGGGAGACGGCGCCACAGAACTGATCGGTGCGCAATTGGCGGCCTTCACAGCGAAGACGGCCAACCTGCCGTGGAAGAACGCCGCTGCACTGGGCGTCACGCCCATGGAGATCGTCGTCATCGCCTCCCTGATTGAGAAGGAGGTCAGCGTCGCCAGTGAGAGGGCGAAGGTCGCAGCGGTGATCTACAACAGGCTCAAGGCCGACATGACACTGGGCATCGACGCGACCGTGCGCTACGCCGTCAACAAGTGGACCGGCGCGCTGACGGCCGAAGACCTCAACGTGGACTCCCCGTACAACACGCGCATCAAGAAGGGGCTTCCGCCGACGCCGATCTGCAACCCTGGGGTGGCAGCGCTCCAGGCAGCGCTCGAGCCGGCCAAGGTCGACTACCTCTACTACGTCCTCGAAGACAACGACGGCAACCACTTCTTCACCGCCTCGTACGACGAGTTTCTGCAGGCCAAGCAGAACGCGCCTCAATAGACGGCCCGAGAGCAACCGGGCCGTGGCGGGATGATCGGGTGATCGCCGGCCTGCCAAGATCGGCCTTTGGTCGCATTCCGGCATGAGAAAGCGCGCGGTACTCTGAGGGGCAGAAAGATAGGGCGCGGGAGGCGTGATCGGTGAGGCTCGAGGGTAACGACATTACTTCATACACCGGATTGCTGGGGCTTTTCGGCCATCCGGTGCGGCACTCCCTGTCGCCCCGCATCCACAACGCTGCACTCAGGGCGCAGGGCCTCGATTTCGTCTACTTGGCCTTCGACGTGGAGCCGCAGCACTTGAGTCTGGCAGTCGGCGCCCTGAGGGCCCTCCGCATGCGGGGGGTCAACCTGACGGTGCCGCACAAGCAGGCGGTTCTGCCATTGCTCGACGAGGTCGATCCGCTCGCGGCCCGCGTGGGCGCCGTCAACACGATCGTCAACGATGGTGGCAGGCTCATCGGACACAACACCGATGTGTCGGGTTTCGCTGCGGCCTTGCGAACGGTGCGGCACAGTGGGGCGGCAGATCTCCACTGCCTTGTGCTCGGCGCTGGAGGGGCTGCGCGGGCCGTGGTCGCGGCGCTCCTCGAGGGGGGTGCGGCAGTGGTGCGCGTGCACAATCGCACCCCCGAGCGGGCGAGCGAGTTGTGCACTGCCGCGCGAATCTGGGGCGGCGCTGAATGTGGTGTGATCGCCGACGGCGACCTGCGGGCTGCGGCTGCGTCCGCGCACTTGATCGTGAACGCGACCTCGATCGGTCTGGGGGGTAGGGTCAAGGACTTCCCGCTTCCTGTCGATACAGTTCACAGCGGGCATGTCGTGGTCGACCTCGTGTACGGAGTCGAACCTACGGCGCTAGTGCAGGCCGCTCGCGATAGGGGGGCTACTGCGATCGACGGTAGAGAGATGCTATTGATGCAGGCGGCCCGAGCCTATGAGCTGTGGACAGGTTGCGAAGCGCCCGTGAACGCCATGCGCGACAGTATCGAGTGTGGGGAAAGGTGACGGCTGCAAAGATGCCGACGGCTGGCGCCAAAGAAGAGAACGTACAGCAGAGGAAGCTCTCGGGTAAGCGTACCGGTGAGGTGCTCGTCGAGATGGGCATCCTCACCGCCGCACAGGTCGACCTTGCCATCGAGGAGCAGCGGACTACCCGCCAGCGTATTGGCGACATCGCGCTGGCGAAGGGCTGGTGCACCAAGGCCAAGCTCATGGAAGCCCTGGCCATGCGCCTCGGGGTCAAATACCTCGACCTGAGCAACACCCGGGTAGACCCGGTGACCGCCGATCTCGTCAGCGAGAAAGACGCGCGCCGGTACTCCGCCATCCCCATCAGCTTCGTTGACGACCATACGCTCTTGGTGGCGATGGCCGATCCTTCGAACATCGTCGCCATCGACGACCTGCGCATCCTCACCGGTTTCGACATAGAGCCCGCAATCGCGACTCAGGACGACATCGGGACTCTGCTGTCCAACATGAAGCCCAAGGACGACGCGATCGCCGAAGACATCGAGTCGAAGGGCGAAAGCGACGACACTCTCGGCCAGAACGAACTGCGCGACATCCGCGAGCAGGTCGACGCCGCACCGGTGGTCAAGCTCGTCAACGGAGTACTTGCCCGCGCCGCCGACGAAGGCGCGTCCGACATCCATTTCGAGCCCCAGGCGAAAGACCTTCTCATACGCTTCCGCCACGACGGCGTGCTCCACGAGACCATGACCATCCCGAAGCGCCTGCAGCAGGGTGTGCTCTCGCGTCTGAAGATCATGGCAGACCTCGACATCGCCGAGCGGCGAATCCCGCAAGACGGGCGTATCGGCTTGGTCGTCGGCGGGCGTCCGATCGACATGCGCGTCGCGTCGCTGCCCACGGTCTACGGTGAGAAGATCGTTATCCGGTTGCTCGACCGCTCCAACGTCATGCTGCGGCTCGAAGACCTCGGCTTCTCCGATCAGGCCTTTTCGCGGTTCTCCAAGTCGTTTACCAAGCCGTACGGCGCCATCCTGGTCACGGGACCGACCGGTTCGGGCAAGTCGACATCGTTGTACGCCACACTGAACATCCTGAACACCACCGAAAAGAACATCATCACGGTGGAGGACCCGGTGGAGTATCGCCTCGCGGGCATCAATCAGGTGCAAGTCAACAACAAGGCCGGCCTGACCTTCGCCGCGGGCCTCCGGTCGATCCTCCGATGCGACCCCGACATCATCATGATAGGCGAGATTCGAGACAGAGAGACCGCACAGATCGCGGTCGAATCGGCACTCACCGGCCACCTCGTGCTTTCCACGCTGCACACCAACAACGCTCCTGGCGCCCTGTCGCGCTTGACCGAGATGGGCGTCGAGCCCTTCTTGACCGCATCGGCCGTGGACTGCGTCATTGCGCAGCGCCTCGTCAGGAAACTGTGCGACTACTGCAAAGAGGCCTATCCGGTGACCCGCGAGATGCTGGAGCGCCTGAACTTCTCCCAGAAGGCAGTGGACGACTGGAAGAACATCGAACTGTTCCGTCCGATCGGCTGCCAGCGCTGCAACCATACGGGCTACAAGGGCCGCATGGGCATCTACGAGATCATGCCCGTGAGCGAGGCCATCGAAAGACTTATTGTCGAACGCAAGAGTGCCGATGAAATCATGCGAGTCGCCAGTGCGGAAGGCATGATCTCACTTCGTCAGGACGGACTGGAGCGTGTTCTGGCCGGCAAGACGAGCATCGAAGAGATCTCGCGCGTGATCGTCTAGAGCGCGCATGGTCGTACCGACATCGAAGGAGCAGGTTGAGGCCCAATGGACATAGGTGAGATCTTAAGAGAAGTCGTCAATCGCGACGCATCCGACCTGCATCTTTCGGTGGGTGTGCCGCCGGTGATCCGTGTCGACGGCCATCTCGAGAATCTCGACTATCCGGTTCTGGGGGCAAACGACGCCCGCGACTTGATCTACAGCATCCTTTCTCAGGATCAGCGTCAGAAACTCGAGACGGAGTGGGAGGTCGACTTCTCGTACTCCCTCTATGGCATGGCGCGCTTCCGCGTCAACGCCTACTTCCAGCGCGGCACGCTGAGCGCGGCGTTCCGGTTGGTCCCGGTGAGCATCAAGAGCATCGACCAGTTGGGTTTGCCCAAGATACTTCACTCGTTCTGCCACAGGCCGCGTGGTTTCGTTCTAGTGACCGGCCCGACAGGCTCGGGTAAGTCGACTACGCTGGCCGCCATCATCGACGAGATCAACCAATCGCGGGCCGACCACATCGTGACCATCGAAGACCCGATCGAGTTTCTCCACTCGCACAAGCGCTGCGTGGTGGCCCAGCGAGAGATCGGAGGCGACACCAAGTCGTTCCCGGTCGCTCTGCGCTCAGCTTTGCGGCAGGACCCCGACGTCATCCTGATCGGTGAGATGCGCGATCTGGAGACCATCCAGATTGCTCTGACCGCGGCTGAAACAGGCCACTTGGTATTCGCGACCCTTCACACTCAGGACTGCCCACAGTCGATTGACCGCATCATCGACGTCTTTCCGCCGCACCAGCAGGAGCAGATCAGGGTGCAGATCGCGGCCACCCTTGAAGGCATCGTCTCGCAGCAGCTCCTCTCGAAGGCCGGCATGAAGGGCCGGGTTTGCGCCTGCGAAGTGATGATCACGTCGCCTGCAGCGAGGAACCTCATCCGAGAGGGCAAGACCCATCAGCTCTACACGGTCATGCAGACCGGCACACAGTACGGCATGCAGACCATGAACTCGGCACTCGCCGACCTCGTGCGCCACGGGCACATCACCAGGGAGTTGGCTATTCGCCGGTCGTCGGTGCCCGATGAGCTCGAACGCCTGCTCCTGACCGGGGCGGCTTAGCCCTCCCGGAGCGAGTGGGGGGGACGTCCGCAAGGACATCGCTTGAGTCAACCCACGGTTCAGCCGATAGAAGAGTTGAAGAAAGAGCCGCAGTCGGCAAGACCGTACGCTCGGACATAGGAGATGGAGAGAAGTGGCGACCTACACATATACAGCGAAGCGAGAGAGAGGGACGCCGTTCACCGGTGACATGGCGGGCCCTAACAAGGCCGCCGTAGTTGCCGAGTTGCGCCGCAAAGGGCTCACCGTCCTCAAGCTCGAGCAGAAGCGAAGCCTGCCCGACTTCCAGACCATGCTGCAGTCTTCACAGCGCATCAAGCCTCGCGACAAGGCGGTCTTCGCGCGTCAGTTCGCTACGATGATCAACTCGGGTCTGCCCGTTCTGCGGGCGCTGTACGTACTCGAGGAGCAGACCGAGAATCCTCGCCTCAAGAAGATCATCGCGTCGGTCAGAGAAGACGTCGAGGCCGGCATGGCGTTGTCAGACGCCATGGCCCGCTATCCGGTCGCTTTCGATCGCTTGTATGTAGCCATGGTGAAGGCTGGCGAAGCGGGCGGCGCTCTCGACCAGACGCTGAACCGGCTTGCCACTCAGCTCGAGAAAGACGACGCTTTGCGCCGTACTATCAAGTCGGCCATGGCCTATCCGGTGCTCATTGCCATCTTCGCCATTTGCGTGGCGATCGGCATGCTGCTCTTCATCATCCCGATCTTCGCAGGTATGTATGACGATCTGGGCGGCAAACTGCCGACCCTGACCCGCATCATGATGGGCCTGAGCGACGCCTTGAAGAGCTATTGGTTCATTATCTTCCCGGCTTTCGGCGGCATCATCTACGGCTTGAAGCGCCTGAAGAAGACCGAGCGTGGCCGTGCCGCCTGGGACCGCACGAAGCTCAAACTGCCCATGAAGCTCGGTCCGGTCATCCAGAAGATGGCGGTTTCGCGCTTCACCCGTACGCTTTCGACACTGGTCGGCGCGGGCGTGCCCATCCTGCAGTGCATCGACATCACCGGTCGGACCTCGGGCAACATCGTCATCGAAGAAGCCATGATCGACGTGAGGGAAAGTGTGCGCAGTGGTGAGTCGATCGCCAAGCCGCTGTCACGGGCGAAAGTGTTCCCGCCGATGGTGACGCACATGGTGTCGATCGGCGAGGAGACGGGCGCGCTCGACTCGATGCTGAACAAGGTCGCCGACTTCTACGAAGCCGAGGTCGATGCGGCGGTCAAATCCCTGACGTCAATCATCGAGCCGATCATGATGATGTTCATCGGCGGACTGGTCGGCGTGATCGTCATCTCGATGTATCTGCCGATGTTCAACATGATGAACCTGGTGAAATAGGAGTCTCTTGGTACCGAGTACCGGCGAAGAACCGGCCATACTCAACAGGCCGCCCCGGCCGCCAACACGGCGACCGGGGCGGTTCGTTCTTCCGCATCCCACCCCTGCCCCTACACAATGCACGATAATGTGCATTATGTAAAGTAAAGCGCAAAAGGTGCCGTCGAACGCCCTCGCGCCACCGCCTGCCTTCGAACGATCAGTACGGGTATTGGAGCATACTAAAGACCTCGTAACCCTGGAGGCGGTCCCTCCCGCCGAGGTCTGTCAATTCGATCAGGAAGGCGAGTCCCGCGACCACACCGCCGGCGTCTTCGACGAGACGCACTTTGGCGGCTGCGGTGCCGCCGGTGGCAAGCAGGTCGTCATGGATGACGACGCGCTGTCCCGGCTGGATCGCGTCGGTATGAATCTCGAGAACGTCGGTGCCGTACTCCAAGTCATACTCACAGCGGTTCACCTTGTATGGCAGCTTGCCCGGCTTGCGCGCGGTCGCGAAACCGATGTTCAGCGAGTACGCCATGGCCGCTCCCAGGATGAAGCCGCGAGCCTCGGCGCCGAGAATGAGGTCGGCCTGTCTCCCCCGAGCGAAGTCCGCCAACTGGTCGACGGCATAGTGCAATGCTTCGGGATGCTGAAGCATAGGCATGATGTCGTGAAAGAGGATGCCCTCCTTCGGGAAGCCGGGAATGTGCCGGATGTAGCTCTCAAGTTCCATGATGATCCTCGCTGGCAGGAAGACAGTCCGCAAACCTTGGACATTGTAGGTGACCCCGGAGCGCGGAGCAAGCGGCCCCGGGCGTACACCATCGATACCACCGATACGAGCGCTTGGTAGTTTGGCACGCCCCGGCGCACGGCCCGCTTCAGAGCAGTCTGCGCAGTTCCTTGTACAGCAGGAGGTGCAGCAACTGCGAGAAGAGCGTGGCGAGGTCGCTCAACATCTTCTCGCCGTATTCGCGTTTGTCGGCGTGCGANGAGAGGAGCGACGGGGTGACGATCTGTTCGATGACCGTGGCTTCGCGCTCGGTCGAAGACGAGAGAAGGCGGAGGTGTCTCGGCTCCACTCCGAAACGAGTGAGCAGATGGCAAATGCGGACTGTCTCTAGGTCGCTCTCGGTGAAGACCGGGCCCGTTTGGGAGACCTTCTCGATCAGCCGGTACTCGAGTAGTGTGTTGACGAAATCGGGTTTGACGCCGATGGCGCCACAGAGCTCAGCAAGGCTGTAGGCGGGCTCCTCGCGCCTCAAGGCCGCGCCGGCACGGCCCGTGACCACTACCGCCCCAGCCGGCGCGCCCGAGCCGGAAGCCGTGCTCCTATCGACTTTCTGGCGGATGACCTCCAGAGGCAGGTAGTCGTCGCGCTGCAGGGTCAGAATGGTGCGCAGTCTGCGGACGTCGGCCGGGTCGTACTTGCGGTAGCGGCCCTGGGTACGGGCCGGTGACATCAGCCCCCGGTCTTCGAGGTAGCGGAGCTTGGTGATGCTGAGGTCGGGGAATTCGGCCTGGAGAAGCTTGACGACCTGTCCGATGGTCAACAGCCGCTCAGCGCGGGCTGCGGAGGCGCCATCGCCGGCTTGCGCCGGGCGTGTTTCCGCGTCTTTCATCGCCCGCCTTAGATGTCGTGCTCTTGCTCGAGGAAGGCGAGCTTGAACTTACCGATCTGCAGCTCGTCGCCGTCGAATAGCTGATGACGCTCGATGCGCTTGCGGTTGACGTAGGTGCCGTTGAGGCTGTTGAGGTCCTCGATGAGGAAGCCCGTCTCGTCGTGAAGGATCCTGGCATGATGCCGGGACACAGTCACGTCGTCGAGAAAGAGATCGCTATGCGGGCTGCGGCCGATGGTGAGCACGTCGGTGTCAAGGCCGATGAGCTCCCCCTCCCTGCCGCCACCCGTGCGAATGACCAGCATAGGACCTAGAAGCACCGCCGCGCGTGAGGTGTCGAGCGTCGGCTCGTCGTGACGCGGCGCCCCGATCGAGAGAGTAGTCTCCTCAAGATCGATCGGCCGCATCCTGCTGCCGCACCGGCGGCAGAAGTTCGAGTCGTCGGTATTCTGGAAGTCACATGCCGGGCAATCGACCATCGCGAAGGGTCTTGCCTCCTAGTCGGACGTGATGTCTTTGGCCCGGTTGCCGGTCGCCGAGCTATAGCCGTCGAACTGCCGGTGGATCTCCTCTTCGATCGACTTGATCACCAGAGGGTTCTGAAGCAGCTCGGCGCGGCCCTCGGCGCTGGTGTGGAGCGTCATATACGAATCCTGGAGGATCTCGTCGACGTGGCGCCCAAGGCGCAGCTGCTTGACAATGTAGCGGAGCACACGTTCCTCGCGCACATCCACCGAAAGATCCCTGAAACGCTTCTGAATGCCTCGGATGACGGGTTCTACGTCATCGGTCATCAGGATCACTCCTCTCCCAGGGGGTCTCCGCTCCCTCCGCGGCCGCTGAGGATGTCGCTCAGAGCGGCGACATCGCCATCTTGGACGATGCCCGAACCGGTTCTGTTCTTGTCACGCAGTCTTCGCACCATCTCGGCGCGAACGATGTCGAGTTCGCCGTGGAGCAGGCGCCGTTTCATCGAAACCTCCTGCTCCTCGCTGGTCAACCGGACCGCGAGGGACTTCAGCTCCTCGTCGGTATACGACTGGATCTTGATTAGGCGCTCGAAAGATGAATCGTCCAAGGCACTCATGCTTTCACTATAGCGGCTGCCTACGGCACCTACAAACGCGAAGGGCGCCCTACTCCTCTTCGGCGAGAACCTCGTCGTACTCGGCCGCTGTCATCAGATCGTCGGCTTCTGACGGGTCGCTCAGCCGGACCTTGATGAGCCAGCCGTCTTCGTACGGGCTCTCGTTGATGAGTTCAGGTGCGTCGATCACCTCTTCGTTGATTTCAACGACCGACCCACTCAAAGGCGCGTAAACGTCGGAGACGGCCTTCACCGACTCTACCTCGGCGTAGGGCGCCCCAGCGGTGACGTCCGTGCCAACCTCGGGGAGTTCGATGAAGACTATGTCACCGAGTGT
>JGI20214J51088_10001222_pt1 | contig 17502 bp, 16 predicted proteins | sample WetSurMetagenome_FD_51088 | JGI IMG/M metagenome (IMG submission 51088) | reverse complement strand
TGAGGCAGGCTGCGCAAGCCGGATATGCTCCCTTCAACCTGGGTCCGCGCATTCTGCGCGCTGAAACCGCCGCAATCGCGGCTGTCTCCATTCTGCAGTTTCAGATCGGGCTGATTGGAAAATAGAAGAAAGAAGGAAGGGGTAAGAAGACAGAAGCAAGAACAAAAACCTATAGCCGCATGGCTATGACTTCTTCCTTCTGACTTCTAACTTCTGTATTCTGTCTTCTTGCTTCTTAGGAGGGGACCGTGCGCATACTTCAACTGTTGATCTTATCAGTCGCGTTGACGGGACCTGTCCCTGTCCTCGGGCAGCAGCGTCCACTTAGAACAGACGATGCCGAGTTACTGAATATCGGCCGCGTGCGACTGGAATGTGGAGTTGAGTTTTTGCAGGGACAGAAGTATTCGCTCTCGGGTTTTGAAGGCAATCTCACGCGCCTCGGTGTTTCGNGCATTCACGTAGGCATGGGAGAGTATGCGGAATTTCAGATCTCCGGAGTTGTGCAGGATTTTCTGTCGATTTCGCGGCGAACTGAAAATCCTGTTGTTCCCTCGGACGTTACCGGCAACTCTACCAGCGATTTTGGCAATCTGGTGCTGGCATCGAAACTCAGACTGATCCCTGAAAAAGGTCGGAGGCCGGCCGTGGCATTTAAGTTTGCCGTGGAGCTTCCCAACGCCAAGCCCGATAGTGGCCTGGGCACAAGCGAGACGGAGTTTTATGCCAGCCTTTTATTTACCAAGCACCTGGGACCCGTGCAGCTGCATGGCAACTTGGGATTTGCCATTCTCGGGTCGCCGTTGATGGCAAGAAGGCAGGCCGATCCATTGACCTATGGCGTGGCCGCTGTGATTCCCTTGCATCGAAACGTCAATCTGGTTGGTGAGATCAGCGGGCGCCAGGGGCCCGGAGGCCGAGTGGGCAACGAAAATCAATCGCAATTGCGAGCTGGGATGCAGATCCATAGTGGAGGCGTGCGCTGGGATCTGTCCGGAATTGTGGGACTCAAGCCGCTTGATCCAGATTCAGGCTTGGCTATCGGCATGACCTATGAATTTCAGGCATTCCACAGAGCTCGAACTCCGATCACCATAAAGAATTAAGAAGCCAGAATTAGCAGTCAGCTTTCAGCCAAACACAGCTGACTGCTGATAGCTGATTGCTGTCTGCTACGCACAAGCCGCACATTGAACATTCAAAACCTGGGTGTCGCGGCATCGGTCGCGAAAGACCGTGATCCCTTTGCAGCCAAGCCGGAAAGCCAGACGGTAGATCTTTTCCACATCTTCAGGAGTGGATTCGGACGGCAAATTCACGGTTTTGGAGACAGCGCTGTCTGAGTGCTTCTGAAATGCGGCCTGCATCCGAACATGCCATTCAGGGGCAATATGAAGCGCCGTCCCAAAGCATTGCCTGATGTCATCCGGAACGCCGTTCACATGTTCAATTGATCCGGCGCAATGCATCTCATCCAGAATCCGGGACGCGTCCAGTTTGCGCGCCGCCAGCGCTCTTAAGAAGCCGGGGTGTATCTCCAAGAGCTCCTTCCCATCCAGGATGTTTTTTCGCGCATAGCTGAGCGCAAAAATCGGCTCAATTCCACTTGTGCAGCCGGCGATGATGGAAATGGTCCCAGTCGGTGCCACAGTAGTTACGGAAGCGTTGCGCTGGATCAGGGGATTTCTCTTACTCCCTTCCCTGCTGCGCGAAAAATTGGGGTAGGGGCCGCGTTCTAGAGCCAGCTCGTAAGAAGCTTGATGGCCCAAGTGGCGGATGAATCCCATGATCTTATCCGCCAGCGTCAATGCTTGCTCAGAAGCGTAGGGAATTCCAAGTTCGGTTAATAGATCGGCCCATCCCATCACTCCAAGCCCTATTTTACGGTTTCCGCGCGTGACATCGGCTATTTCAGGCAGCGGATATTGGTTGGCCTCAATAACATTGTCCAGAAAGTGCACCGCCAAACGAACGGTTCGAGCCAGCAGGGGGTAATTCACGACCGTCCGCCCGCAGCTGATCATGGTCATCTTGGCCAGGTTTATGGATCCCAGGTTGCAGGATTCGTAAGGCAGAAGCGGCTGTTCCCCGCAGGGATTGGTGCATTCCAGCTCTCCGAGCTCGGGAGTCGGGTTGGCCTGATTTACCCGATCCCAAAAAATAATGCCGGGGTCACCATTCTCCCACGCCCTATAACAGATCCGGCGAAATAGATCGGCAGCATTGAGATGCCCCGAGGGCTGACCGCTGACCGGGTGGACCAATGAGTAATTCTCCCGCGCTTCCGCCGATGCCATGAAGGCATTGGTTACTGCCACGGACAGATTGAAGTTTTTCAGATCCACTCCGCCCGCTTTAGCATCAATGAACTCGAGGATATCCGGATGTTCCACCCGAAGCACTCCCATGTTTGCTCCTCTTCGAGTTCCCCCTTGCTTGACTGCTTCGGTTGCGGCATCGAATACCCGCATGAACGATACCGGTCCGCTCGAAACCCCTTGAGTGCTCCTCACTTTGTCGCCCTTCGGCCTGATCTTGGAAAAAGAAAAGCCGGTCCCGCCGCCGCTCTTATGTATTAGGGCCGTGTTCTTGACCGTTTCGAAGATAGAGTCCAGCGCATCTTCGACCGGCAGAATGAAACAGGCAGAGAGCTGTTTCAGGTCGCGTCCTGCGTTCATCAGAGTTGGAGAATTCGGAAGGAACTCAAATAGGCGCAGAGAGTCGAAAAACATTTCAGATGTCAGCGAGGGTTCATTTCCAGCTCCAAATTGCCGGTCAACGTCTCCGATGACCTGAGCCACCCGCCAAAACATTTCTTCGGGCGACTCCATAACGACTCCATTCTCATCTATTTTCAAATATCTTGCTTTGAGAACTTCTCTTCCATTGCTTGAAATAAAACTTGCAACCTTTCTAGACTGATATTGATGGATCATAACCAGCACTCCCTACGCTAGATGTTTCACCTTTTGTTCACTATCTTAGCAGAGGGAGAGAAAAAATCAAGAAAATGGTGAATATAAGGTGAAACAAAGCAGCACGGAATGCAGAAATTGTAATCGGCAACTGAAAAGTGAAACCTCCAAGCGGCCTTCGAGGTCACTCCTATATCGGAGATCCGCTCCATCCAGAGCTTCGATTTCCGAAGAGGGCGGTTCCGACCCTTACGATTGTGGCGCCTTCTTGTATGGCGACCTCAAAATCGTTGCTCATTCCCATGGACAGATGGCGTTGGCCCAGACAGCCTGCCTGCTCGGACTCCAGCAATTCGCTCAACTTCCGAAGCCGCGCAAAGTAGGGCCGGGCTTCCTCCGGATCTTCGGAATAGGGAGGAATCGTCATAAGTCCATTCAGACGAAGCGCGCTGAATTCAGCCATGGATGCGATGATGGAGCGGATTTCCTCAGAGTGGGCTCCAGACTTGGTTTCTTCTTCTTCCAATTTAATCTGCAGTAGGATGGGAAGGACCTTGCCCATTTCCTGGGCGGCCTGATGGAGTTTTTCGGCAATCCTGATGCTGTCGACAGAATGGACAAAATCGAAGAGCCGGGCGGCCAGGGCGGCTTTATTGGATTGCAGATGTCCGACCAGGTGCCATTTCAGGTCGGGCGTCGCTTGAAAATGAACGATCTTAGGCTCCGCCTCCTGAACGCGATTTTCACCGAATTGGCTTAGTCCTGCTGCAATCGCCTCGTCAATGGTTTCAACCGGGATTGTCTTGGTTATGGCGAGAAGAGTCACGGCTTCCGCCGGGCGATTACTTGATAAAGCCGCCCGGCAAATTCTTTCCCTGATTTCCTGAATGTTCCTGGCAATATCAGTCATGGTTTGAGGCCCTACCCCAAAACCTTCATTCTGCTATATCCTTTGCGATCTGACCCGGCCGGCATCGCAGAGCGCATCGGAATCACCATTGAGTTGCTTGTGCCGCTTTGCTAATCTGGGTTAGCTTACCGAACGGTGATTTTAGCATGTTTATCACATTTGAGGGGATTGAAGGCTCGGGGAAAAGCCTGCAGGTAAGCCAAGCTGAAGCCTATCTGAAGGAAAAGGGAATCCCTTGCCTGATGACCCGCGAACCGGGAGGCACTGAATTTGGCAAATCTTTGCGGCGGATCCTGCTGGAAACCGGAGGTCCGCCGCGAGAACCGCTCTGCGAGCTTTTGCTCTATCTGGCGGATCGCCGTCAACATCTGACTCAGGTGATTGAGCCGGCCCTCAAGCGCGGCATAACCGTGCTTTGTGATCGGTACCACGACGCTACGCGCGCGTACCAAGGGGCGGCGCGCGGCGTCCCTCGCCAAACCATAGACAGTCTGGCCATGCTGCTCGGCATCCGAGATCCGGACGCCACGATCCTCCTGGATTTGGAACCTGAGGTGGGGCTGGAGAGAGCGAGGATGCGTAATCATCTGGCATCTTCCGTAAGCGAAGAGGGGAGATTTGAGGCCGAGGATCTCGCGTTTCATACCAGCGTGCGGATTGGATACCTGGATCTGGCGAAGCAATTTCCTGAGCGGTTCCGAGTCGTGTCGGCAGGCGGGACTCCCGATGAAGTTTTTTCCCGAATTGCACCGCTGCTGCACCAATGGCTGTTCGACGGGAATTGTCTTTAAGAACTGACAGTAATTTTGCTTGCGGCAGAAGCTTTATGGCCATGACTTCACTGAATATGGATTCTTTCATCGGCAACGCCCCTGCGGTCGCAATATTAAAGCGGGCTATTGAACTCAATCGGTTTCCCCACGCCCTAATTCTCTCCGGTCCGGTCGGGGTAGGAAAATGCACTCTGGCGATCCTGCTGGCGCAATATTTGAACTGCCTGTCTCCATCGTCCGCCGGAGCCTGCGGCGCTTGCTCGGTCTGCCGACGAATCATGGCCATTCATCAGAGCCGATATCTGGATTGCCTGTCTTCGAAAGGAGAAAGTTATTGCGGCAGCTGCGCCCATTGTAAAATCAGGAGCGCGCGGCATCCGGATGTCTGGTTGATTGAGCCTGAAAAGACGACCATCAGCATCGAACAAGTTCGCCGCCTGATTGGAGAAATCGCTTTTCAGCCATTTGAAGCCCGCTATCGCGTGGTCATCTTCGATCCTGCGGAACAGATGCGGACCGAGGCGCATAACAGTCTGCTGAAGACGCTCGAAGAGCCGGCGAGCCGCACCGTTCTGATCCTGGTCACCCCCAACCCGCATGCGTTGCCAGTCACGATACTATCCCGCTCGCGGCTGGTTCATTTTGGATCGATACCCCAGGAACAGATTGAGAACCACCTCGTGGAGAAAGCAGGCAGGCTGCCTGAGGAATCCCGGCTGGCGGCCGCTCTCAGCGGCGGCAGTCTCCGTTTGGCTCTGGATTTCGACAGCTCCAGATTTCGAGATCAGCGCGAGAAAGCCCTCTGCTTTGTTTCGCTCATGTTGAGTCATAGAGGATTTTCCGAGGGCAGCACCCTGGCGGCGGAGGTCGCAAAGGATAAAGAATCATTCCTGCTTTGGCTTGAATCGGCAGCTGCGCTGCTTCAAGACGTTTTTTATCTGCAGGTGGCGCCGCCGCGCGTCGGGCAGCGCGACCTTGTGCCGAGATTGAGCGAGCTGGCTCGGGCGACGCCGCGCTCGGAGGTCGTTTCAGCCTTGAAAGGGATTAAGAAGCTGCGCGCGGGTCTGCAATTCAATATCAACCGACAAATAGCGCTGGAAGCTCTGCTGCTTTCGGAAAGCAGCCATTCCTGAAGAAATGGTGACAGACACTAATTTGGCAAAATAAGATTGTTTTCCCGTGGCCTTAATTCCTTCAAATTGAGATTTGTAGGCATTTCTTCTTTTTGCTGAGAAAAATCCGTTCCACAGTCGTATATATAGTTAGAGATCAAGTGAAAGACTGCTCTCTGTGCATCGAGCGGGGAATCCACTCCGGTCAGCGCTGCATGGGTATGATGGCGAGGTTTCCGGCAGTCCAGGGATATGGCTGGCGCAATATTTATCGGGCGTAGCTTAACTATTTTTTCTCCAATTTTGCCAGCTTTGACCTATATTCAGCAACTTTGGGCGAATTGGGATACTGACGGATGAAGTCGCGATAGACGCTGGCTGCTTTCATGATTTCGCCGTTTCCTTCGTAGGCTCTGGCCAGAGCTTCATGGGCCCCCGTCAGATTCGGCTGATATTCGATGGCCTCCAGGAATCTCTGGATAGCAGCTATATAGTTCTTCTTTTTCAGATAGAAATTGCCGATGTTAACGTTGTTCTGAGCCAATAGAGGGTTGTATTCTTTGGGCTTTTCGGGTTCCGACTCCTCTTTCCCCTCAGCAACTTCGGTATCCCGGATCAGACCCGGCCTCGAGGATGGGATTTGGGAACTCAACAGTATGGCTGGGCAGAGAGCCAACATTAGGGCGTGAAGCAGTACTCGTGTAAGACTCTTCATGGAAGAATTTTCTTTCAAATAGCGCCGCATACTGGGCTGAAAGAACTTAACTCTCAATGCATCTAAAATTTAGCGAATTATTTTTGTCTTGTCAAAAAGAAGGCCGCATTATTATAATGTCAATTAATTCGGCTTTTCTGGTGACCCCTGTCAGGTATTGATTCTCATTAGAGCTTAAACGTGCCCGATAATTACGGGAAACCTCCACGGGAGGGAATTTTCATGGTAAATCGTAAACTGATCCGGCCCAGCTTGTCCGAAATTAAGGATCAGATGCCTCGTTATGGCGCGACGCCGAGAAAGCGCGTGCCGCCTGAAGTTACCAATGCCGAAAATTATTATTACATTAAGCAGATGGCTGCCAAGACACCCATGGTTGTCAGCCTGATCGATGGGGAAGAGATACGGGGCATTATTGAGTGGTACGACCGAAACTGCATTAAAGTGCATCGCCAGGATGGACCGAATCTCCTTATTCTGAAACATGTGATCAAGTACATGTACAAGCAGAATGAGGATTCCGAGCCTGATGATGTAGATCTCGAATAACCGCGCCGGCCTGATGGTGGGCGCTGACCTCAGGAACAGGCCTGTTAGAGCGCACTTAGCATAATCTTCGAGGCTGCTTCCCCGGGTCTACATGCCGCTTTCGACCAACACACTTCAACATCCCCAATTTACACTCGGGATTACCACGGGAGATCCGGCAGGTGTCGGTCCTGAGGTGTCCCTGCGCGCTGCGCAGGACCCTGCCTTCAGCGAGCAGTGTCGGCTGGTGCTGTTCGGAGATTGGGATATCCTTAGATCTCGAGCCTCAAAATTAGGTTTGCCCTTTGGATTTGATCGGATCTCCATAGAAGTGCTTCGCCATGCAGGATCTCTGCCCCATCGAGCTATCGTCCACATTGCCGCGGGAGAAACAGCCATTCAGCCCGGTACCGGCTCAAAGGCCAGCGGCAGGGCCGCGGCGCTCAATATCCAGGAATGCGCTTCAGCCTGCATGAACCGCAGGGTCGATGCCATGGTGACCGCCCCGATCAGCAAGACCTTCCTGCGACAAGCGGGCTACATTTTTCCCGGCCATACGGAATTTCTGGCGCACTTGTCAGGGGGTCCCGCCGTGGCGATGGCCTTCCTTACCGATCGCCTTAAAGTTGTGTTGACGACAATTCATGTGCCGTTGCGCGTGGCCATCGAGAGTATCACGACCGATCTGGTGCTGGAAAAACTCGAAATATTGCTGCGCGAATTCCCCAGATTAGGCTTGCCCTGCCGGAAGGTCGCTGTGGCCGGGATGAATCCGCATGCCGGGGAGGCAGGACTGCTTGGCACAGAAGAAGAGGAGATCGTCGTGCCGGCCATCAGCCAGGCGCGTCGCAGTCATCCCGATGTAGCGATCGAGGGTCCAGTGCCGACAGATACGCTTTTCCATCGTGCGGTCGAGGGCGAATTCGATGCGGTGCTGGCGCTCTTTCACGACCAGGGATTAGCGCCGATCAAGCTTATTGGATTTGGGGAAGCGGTTAACGTTACGCTGGGCCTGCCCTTCGTGCGCACGTCGGTCGATCACGGCACCGCTTTTGATATCGCGGGCAAAGGCCTGGCTCGTCATGACAGCATGATGGCTGCAATCCGCTGGGCGTTGAAGCTCATTGCCCCTCGCTGACAAAAAGGGCACCCCCTTAGGTCAGCAGCTCGACCAGTGTGCGCACCCCGAAACCGGTTGCTCCCTTGCTTGCAAATGGGCGGCCGTCGTGGTCGAGGTCCATGCCCGCGATATCCAGATGAACCCAGGGAGTATCCTCGACGAACTCCTGCAGAAATTTTGCCGCAGTAATGGCTCCTCCCCAGCGATTGCCTACGTTTTTTATGTCGGCGATTTCGCTGCGAATGGCCTTTTTATATTCATCATCCAGGGGGAGTTGCCAGAGTTTCTCGCCGGTTACGGCGCAGTTTTTCCTCAGACGATCCATGGTTTTCTGATCGGTGCCCATCATGCCGCAATTGACGTTCCCAAGAGCGACCACACATGCGCCCGTCAGGGTGGCGATATCTACAAGATGGTCGGCGCCCAGAGTGCGCGCATAGGCAAGCGCGTCCGCAAGGATCAACCGGCCTTCGGCGTCGGTATTAATAATCTCTATGGTCTTTCCCAGATAGGACTTCACCACATCGCCGGGTTTCCCCGCTTTCCCGCTCGGGAGATTTTCCACCGCAGGTATCAGGCCGATTACAGTGTTTCTGGGGCGAAGCTGAGCCAGAGCGATCATGGTTCCGAGCACTGCGGCGCCGCCCGCCATGTCCGCCTTCATGTCTTCCATTTTCTCGGCCGGTTTGATGGATATTCCCCCGCTGTCGAAGGTGACTCCTTTGCCCACGATGGCGTACTTGGGCCGTGAGCTTGATCCTTTTCCCATTTGACCCTTTATCCGTAGGATGATCAGTTTGGGCGCCTCCTCGCTCCCCCGACTGACAGCCAACAGCGCGTTCATGCCGAGTTTCTCCATTTCCCCGCGCTCNAGGATTTGGATTTCCAGCCCCGCCCTGGTCCCTTCAGATATGGCCCTCTCCGCGAATTGTGCCGGAGTCAGGATGTTGGAAGGTTCGTTGACCAGGGCGCGCGCGAAGTTTGTGGCTTCCCCAACAATGGTGCCGCGCCGGATGGCCTCCAATCCTGAGCCTCGAGGTACTCCATTTTCGAAAACCATCGTAAAGACATCCAGGTCTTTCCTTTCCTGATCGCGGGTTTTATAGGAATCCGAGTCATAGTCGGCGTAGATAGCTCCCTCGGCGGCGATTTGAACCGATTCACTCTTAAGTGGAATGCCGCTCATGAGAAATGCGGCGTTTTTGTCGGAGCCCGTCCGCGCGCAGCGCACTGCGATGCCGGCCGCCTCCCGCAGCCGCGCCAAATCAAACTGGGATTTCTTGCCGCAGCCCAGCAACAGGAGCCGCCGGGCTTTCAATCCCGCCGGTTTGTGGATCATGCAGACCTGGTGCAGCTCCGGCTTGAATTCGCGGGACTGCAGGACGGCGCGGACAACGCCGCGCGTGGCCCGATCCAAAGCTTTAAGCTCCGCCGATTCCAGCGTGTCCTCTTCAAAAATCGGGTAGGCCAGCAAATCGCTCACGATATTCCGATACGGTCTCGATTGAATCTCAATCTGCATGAGTACTCCCATCAACGTTTAACGGCGCTGCTTGATGGCTGCTCTGGTTTCTCGATCCGCTTCCCTGCGGCGCTCCGTTTCGCGCTTGTCGAACAGCTTTTTCCCTTTGGCGACGCCCAACTCGACTTTAACCCGGCCTCGTTTCAGATACACCCTCAAGGGCACCAGGGTCAGGCCCTTTTCCTGGGTCTTCCCTATGAGCTTGCGAATTTCCTTGTGATGAAGGAGAAGCCTGCGACTTCTGGTAGGGTCATGGTTCTCTCGGTTGCCGTGCGAGTAGGGGCTTATATGGCAATTCAGGAGCAAGGGCTCCCCTCCTCTTACCACCGCGTAGCTGTCTTTCAGGTTTATCCGGCCTTCGCGGATTGATTTGACTTCAGTCCCCACCAGGCAGACGCCGGCCTCCAGCTTTTCCAGGATGAAATAAAGGTGGAAAGCCTTCTTATTCGTGGCGATGACCTTTTCGCCTTCGTGTGCTTTCTCGGCCATATAATTAACGGGTGCTTTCTTCTCCCACGGCTCTCTGCATCTGCCGATCCGGCGCCTGTGCCCCGATCGGCGTTGTGCTCATCGATATTCCCCGGCGGAGCCAAACAGCGCTCCGCATCCGGGCTTTCAAAGAAGCCGGATATATTCCTGGGCCGCGGCTTGCCAGGATCGCATCATGGGCATTCCCTCGAGCCGCAGGCGCGCGTTATCGAGCACTGAATTTGCCGGCCTGGGCGCCGGCCTGCGATACTCCGCCGTTGCGACCGGAATCACTTCAACTCCTGTCAGCCCGGCCCATTTGACTGCCTGAACGCCCAATTCGTACCATGTGCACGAGCCTAGGTTAGTCAGGTGGTAAAGCCCGCGGCATTTTGATCTGGCCATGCGCACCGTGCGGGCGGCTAGGTCTCTGGAATAGGTCGGGCTCCCCTTTTGATCGTCAACCACCCGCAGCTGGGCTCCGGCGCGGGCGGCGTCCAGGATGGTGCGAATAAAGTTTTTTCCATGTAATCCGAACAGCCAGGATGTCCGCAGAATCAACGGATCGGGGTGGCCTGACCGGACAAGTTCTTCACCACGCAGTTTGGACATTCCGTAGACGCTCCGGGGATTCGGCCGATCGTGCTCGTGGTATGGTTCCTCCTTAAGGCCGTCAAAAACATAGTCGGTGCTATAGTGCACGAACTCCGATCCTATTGCAGCCGTTGCCAGGGCGAGATTACCCGCCCCCTCTCCGTTGATCAGGAAAGTCTCTTCCTCATGGTCTTCGCAATAATCCACGTTCGTCAGTGCCGCCGCGTTTATGACGACATCGGGTCGGATCTCCTCCAGGGATCGGGCGCACCGGGACGCATCCGTGATATCCATCTCTTCGCGATCTACGCCCACGACCTGGTGATTGGCTGCAAATGCCTCCATCAAGTCCATTCCCAGCATTCCGAGGTTTCCGACGATCAATACTTTCATAGAGATCCAAGTAGTCCGTCCATTGGCTACCGCTCAGATAAAGTCTCCTGGCGGCGCCCGTACATCCGCTCATAGTAGCCCATATATTCGCCGCTGCGTATGTGAGCGGTCCAGCTGGAATTCTCACGGTACCAATCGATTGTCTTTTTTAAACCCTCATCAAAGGGTATTTCCGGCCGCCAATTCAAATCATGCTCCAGTTTAAACGGATCGATCGCATATCTGCGGTCATGTCCGGGCCGATCCTGAACGTGCTTTATCAGGGACTCCCCTTTGTTCAAAGCGCGCAAAATCATACGGACGATTTCGAGGTTCGGCATCTCCTGCCGGGCGCCGATATTGTAGACTTCGCCCTCCTTGCCATGGTGCAGCACACGTTCCACGGCCGCACAATGATCCCGCACATGAATCCAGTCGCGGACGTACAACCCATCTCCATAAATCGGCAATGGCATATCCGCCAGGGCATTCGTGATCAGGAGCGGGATCAGTTTTTCGGGAAACTGAAATGGCCCGTAGTTATTCGAGCAGCGCGTGATTATGCCGGGGAATCCATGAGTGTGGCAGTAGCTGCGCACCAGCATATCGGCCGCTGCCTTGCTCGCGGCATAAGGACTGTTGGGTTCGATAGGGCTTTGTTCGCTGAACGCCCCCGATGCGCCCAGGCTGCCGTATACTTCATCGGTCGAGATCTGCAGGAAACGTTTCACCTTCTCCCGGCGACATGTCTCCATCAGGTTCAGCGTGCCGAGGACATTGGTCCGGACAAACTCGGAAGCGGCGAGAATGCTGCGATCTACATGGGATTCAGCCGCAAAATGCACCACGGCATCGATGCCCGAGATCAGGATTGAGCCGACCAGCTCGCGGTCCGCAATGTCGCCCTGAACGAACCGATAACGCGGTTCTCCTGCCAGGCGGGCGAGATTTTCCAGGTTGCCGGCATAGGTGAGCTTGTCGAGATTGACCACCTCGTAGTCCGGAAACCTTTCCAGGATGTAGTGGATGAAGTTGGATCCGATGAAGCCGGCTCCGCCTGTAATCAGCAGTCGCTGCATCCGATTTCCTCAAATATTATGAGATTGGTGTGCCTTGGTTGCCGAAAATGCGACGGACTGAGTTTCCCTCACTGCTTTTTGCGATACCAGGTTGGAGGCGCGCAACAACGACTCAAAGGTCCCGGCATCCGTCCACCAGCCGTCAAGAATGTCGTACTGCATGCAGCCTTTCTCAATATAGGCGTTGTTTACATCCGTGATTTCCAGCTCGCCACGGTTGGAAGGGCGCAAGGTCTTAACTATGTCAAAGACCTCGGCATCGTACAAGTAAATGCCCGTGACCGCATAATTTGAGCGGGGAATCTCAGGCTTTTCCTCGATGCGAACGATCCGGGAGCCCTGGATCTCTGGGACCCCAAATCGTTGCGGATCTTCCACCTCCTTGAGCAGGATGCGGGCGCCGGAGCCTTGATGGGCGAAGTTCTCCACATAGCGAGCTATCGATCCCTCGATGATGTTATCACCCAAGATGACACAGATCGGTTTTCCGTCGGCAAAAAACTCGGCTAATGACAGGGCGGCTGCGATGCCTCCCTCACCCTCCTGATAGGTGTAGTTGATGTGACTGAGACCGAATTCCTTTCCATTGCCAAGCAGGCGCAGGAAATCGCCGGCATTATTTCCCCCCGTGACAATCAGAATGTCTCGAATGCCGGCGCCCACCAGGGTGGCTATGGGGTAGTAAACCATCGGCTTGTTATAGATTGGCAACAGATGTTTATTGGTGACCTTGGTGAGAGGATGTAACCTGGATCCCAGCCCGCCGGCGAGAACGATACCTTTCATGTTTGCGATTTGATCCTTTCATTAAGAGAGCGGAAAAACAGGCAATATATCATAAGTCGCCCATTCCAATTGTTAATACGATATCGGCAAGGTCCGGCCGGATATAACCTCAAATACGGGTCAATCCCCATCCTTTCGCTGAAGTTCGTAAAGCTTGGCGTACTTAAAAAAAACGGAAGTCGCCCCCATTACGGCCGCCATTAAGCCCGGAATTCCGTCCAGGAATCCGCGCTTCAGCAAGTATGCTTTTATGAATGTGGCCAGCGGATCTCCCATAAGTTTTGCTGCGGTCGACACCTTGCCTTTTTGCTGATAGTCCCAGGCCGCCAAGGTGGAGTATTGCTCCAATCGCTTCAGATAGGCCGACAGGCTGCGATAGGTGTAGTGGTGGATCTCCCCCTTGAGAAATCCAGGATTATCCCGGAGGTGGACCGACTCATGTACACGTCCTCCCTCCCAGCGTCCGTGTCTCCGGTCGAAAAGGCGCAGCTGGTAGTCCGGATACCAGTCCCCATGACGGATCCAGCGCTCCATAAAAAACGTCACGCGCGGGATGCGATATCCGCTCCGAGCCGGTGTTGAGCAAACCAGCGATTGGATTTCCGAGGCCAACGCCGGGCTTACTCTCTCGTCGGCATCGAGCGATAGTATCCAGTCGTGACTTGCCTGGTCGACCGCAAAGTTCTTTTGATCCACATATCCGGTCCATTGCCTTCGATAGATCTTGTCTGTGAATTTCCGGCCGATCTCAGTCGTGGCATCGTCGCTTCCGCTGTCGACCACTATGATTTCATTGGCCCATGAGAGAGATTGGAGTGCTGCTCCGATATTCTGTTCTTCGTTGTGCGTGATCAAAGTTGCGGATACTGGCAGCATAGAACCGATTCTACCATGGCCCCGGCCGAGACGGCCGGTCCAGTTCACGCTCTTCTCAGGAATATGGGGGCGGTCCGATAAAAATGGTCGAGTAGATCGAGAAGCTCCCGGTCGGTGCGCACCATGGTTTTCCGGGTCAATCTTCTCTTGTGCAGCACAGCCGGAAGGTTGCCAATGCCGGTGAAAATTGCCCAATAGAAGCGCCAATCGAACAGCAACCAACTGGTCAGGAATCTCGCCGCCATGGAGGCGAGATGNGCGTGGAACATCCTTCCGTCATGCAGGAGCATCCAGTGCATAAGGATTCGGCTCCTGCGGGAGATCTTGTCGAGAGCTCGCCTCCGGTAGCGCCGATCCATGGTTTGACTGGCATTGTGGTAGGCAATGCTGCGAGGTTCATACTTGACGCACCAGCCCCGCTTCCAACCGCGATAGGATATCTCGACATCCTCGACCATGGCCGCCAGCGGATCAAAACCGCCGATTTCGAGAAATTTCAGGCGGTCGAAAATTGAAAACGCTCCTATGGCTGTGAAGGAAAGCAAAGAGAGATCTGTCTGCACTCCGGGCTGCAGATCGTAGTTTTCATACGTGCTCCACATGCCCCGGCGGAACCGTGCGATCTTACCGCCATTGCCAAACAGTTGCGCCCTCTGGTCAAAGAGCTTACCCGTAACGGCGAAAGTGAGGGGATCGGTAAAGTGCTCCACCATGGGAGCTATGCAGCCCGATTCCAGGCGGACGTCGTTGTTGAGCAGGAGCACCAGAGGAAATCGTGCAGTTTCAAATCCCGCTTGACAAGCCGCGGAAAAGCCCTGGTTTTCCGCGTGTTCCACCAGATGGATTCGGTTTCCGTATTGAGATTGAAGCCATCCGGGTGTCCCATCGCCTCCGGCGTCCTCGACAACTATGATCTCAACCTGACTGCCGGTCTCGGCGNGATAGCAATCGGCCGCGGCGAGCACGGAGGGAAGATAGGCTTCCAGTAGCTGTTTGCCTCTCCAGGTTGGAATGACAATTGANATTGGAGNGTGGCCGCTTGAAATCACTTTTGCCCCGGCACAGGTCTGGTAGCCGCCTCAGAAAACCCACCTCTCGATGCGCAAGGATATCAGGTTTCCTATTTGCGCAGTTCGCCCAGCCCCATGCGCGCGACCCCTCTTAATTCTTGGACGGGCTCCCATCAGCAGAGGCGGTCTGTGTCGGTTCGCTGACGTTAAAACCGGTTTCTGTCACTACCGTACGATTAGAGATCCTATCCAGAACCGTCACTGTGAGCGTATATTTCCCAGGCGTAATTTTTTTCAGAGGGATAGTTCCAATGACAACCACACGCTGGCCCGAGAAAAACTGGATCGATTGGCCTGTGAGATCTCTCTGTTCTTCCACAACTTCACCCGCACTCTTAACCGTGTAGGTCACTTCCAGCGATGGTTTCTGGCTCGCCTGATCCAGCGTAGCATTATAGATCTGGAGGTAGGGAATTAGATCTTGTCCGGCAACATATTCGGATTTTACGTTTGGCAGGATTTTCAGATCTCCGATAACATACTGCTCCAACTCATTCGAGTATGTGGGCACCCTCGTAATCCGGTTTGCCAGAATGATAGTGCTGGATTGCAGTGTTTCGCCATCGTATTTGGGGACGCTGAAACCCTTGCTGACAAGTCCCATGTTGCCGCTGTTGACATCCTTCAACACTAAGTCCAGCTTGAAACGTTGCCCCGGAGGCAAAGCTATGATCTTCTGGTATTCCGACCGAACAGTCTTCCCCTGCTGGAAGGACTCATCGACGTATTCCTGCATAATCACATCTTCGAACTCAGCCATGATCCGGCCCGTGAGGCTGGTCACGATTCCATAAACATTCACCACAGCTCGATTTAGACCCATCTCTTTCTTGAAAGTCAGATCCCCGTTCTGAAGTTCGAGGGTAAACGGCACGAGCACTTTGTCGGATGAAAGCCGGAGAAAATCAGTGCGCAGGTTGTAAGCCAGCGTATTGTAGGTCACTCGCGTGGTGACCATTCCCTTCAGATCCTGGAATTTGATCTGAGGGGGGCGCTGCAGGTTGAAGTACTGTTCCAGACGCGCGAAAGGTTGGTCTTTGGCCCGCATGTATCCGTTGTACTTGGGATCGTTGGCATTGCTCGGATTGAAGTGCGGCCGGTCCTTTCTGTCCGTGAGGCCCATAGCTTCGGAATCCGTTAGCCCCGCTCCCGGCACATTCATCAGGGCGTCCTTTTCATCCGAATTCATGGCGATCCGGTATTCCCCGGTCATGGTCGGGTCGACAAACTCAATCTCGACGTCATCACCCAGGCCATCGATGTGGCGGTAGCGCCATCTTTCGAAGGGATAGGTGGATGTGGTTCCTCCCCCTTCCCAGGGCTCCCTCTGGTAAGTGCCTCCGGAGGGGTGGGAATCAATCTCGTCCGGCTTGCCGAAAACAATGTAGATCCGCCCCCGGTCTGTTTTCCAGCCCGGTATACCGGATTGGTAGCGCTCATTGGTATAGGCAATCCGGCGATAATGCTCTTCCTTGAATTCGTTGTATGAAGCTCTGGGGTCGGGATTCCTCCGCTCCCAGAATTGCTCGATGAACTTCTCTCGCTCCTCATTCGTTTTCAAGTCCTTGAACACGGCTCGCTCTTCGTCAGTGATGATGTAACCCACATCTTCGTTCAGCCATTTCTTGTAGTATTTCGATCTGTCGCTATCCTCAGAATCTCTCTTTTCTGTTTTGGGCTTTTCTTGTTCAGATCCGGATATGGCAATGCCGGAGCCTGGGCCGGCACCAAAGACCACAAGCAGAAACACCATCCATACCTTGCTGCGCATGAAATTCCCCCCGCAGAGCGATTTTTCAGGAAAATTATAGTTTTTCCATGAACAGGAGTCAACCAATGCAGAAAAGCACCTTCACCCATGAGTGGCTGGATATTGAGAGATCATAAGTTACGCGGGACCCCACAGGCAGAAAATAGCAAATTGGCCGCGTTGCGGGAAGTAGGCACGGCGGCGCGCTTGCACCTCAAGGAACCCTGTGGTAGTGTGTAGCATTCTTACCGGCTAGTCGCCTGAAAATTAAGAAGATACCATAATGAATACAATCCTGAATGAATACTATCCTGCCGCGAGTTAAACTATGAGAATACGGACCTATTTTCATGACAACTGCTTTGATGGTCTCGCTTCGGCGGCGGTGTTTACTTTTTTTTATCGCAATACGATCAACAGAAACGCCGAATTCGACTATGAAGGGCTTGCGCATCGGGCCGGAGAGCTTTTTCTGGATGTTCCGTTCGACGGGGATGAAAATGCAATTGTCGATTTTAAATACTCGAGCAATCCTAGATTAACCTGGTGGTTTGATCATCATCAGAGCGCGTTTCTGTCGCGGGAAGATGAAGCTCACTTTCGCGCGGATATGAGCGGCAAGAAGTTCCACGACCCAACCTATCGGTCCTGCACCAAATTTATTGCGGAAATGTCGAACCAGCATTTCGGCTTCGACCCAAGGCGGCTGTCGGAATTGATCCATTGGGCTGACATTATTGACGGAGCTCAATTCCCGGATGCCAGCTCGGCGGTTGAGCTGCGAGAGCCCGCGATGAAGCTGATGATGGTTATCGAGGGGGTCCGAGATTCTGATCTGGTCAAGAATCTCATTGGCGAGTTCCTCGACAAGCCGTTGGCAGAGATAATGGCGTTGAATTGGGTGCAGAAAGC
>JGI20214J51088_10001220_pt1 | contig 17507 bp, 13 predicted proteins | sample WetSurMetagenome_FD_51088 | JGI IMG/M metagenome (IMG submission 51088) | reverse complement strand
TTCGTTTTTAAAAGTGACTATTTATTGAGAGTGAAATCTTTTTAGTAATAAATTGCTTTTAAGAATGATTTGTTTTTAATAGTGATTTGTTTATAAGAATAACGGCAAGTCAATAAAATTGGCAGGTATTGCTGAGCGGTCGAAGGTTGTGGCTGCATTTCTTTTTTTGTGGGGTAGATACCCCGAACCTGACAGTTAAGGGCGATGCATGGTGCTCGTTATATTTGTTCCGTTGGNAACTTTGTCGCGTATTACGTTCAATACCGTACAAGTGTATATTAATCTTTCCTGGATGNNGGTTTTGATGATTTCATATACAGTAACTGTCAATCAATTGCTGTTCAACACCTGAATCCTTTGCTTTNTTAGCAACACGTTTCAGTAAAGGGAAGATCAGGGTAAAAAATCCAGGTAAGTTCATATCAGACATACAAGAAATAATTGCTATATGCTGAAGCCTTTTGGGAATGCCCTTTTTATTTACCAGTCCATCTTCTGCCAATCCATACAAAATTCGCAAAGAATTTTCAAAGCCTTCATGACCGGGTTTAAGTACTACCTTAAATTTAATCTCTTTTTCATTGGGGTTAAAAAAATGATGAAGGTTTTTTGGTTCAACCGTATATGTTTCACCCGGCTTCAAAAATTTCTTCTTACTTCTTGCCAATCCTAATCCTAATTCACCATCAATTGCAGTGAATGTTTCAGAATAACTCAAATGATAGTGCAACGGATTCTTACCCCCTGGCATCAGTGTCAATTCCGCTTCAGTATATTTTCCATTTGTTTCTATGGAAGTTTTAGTGAATGTTACAGTATCCCTGAATATCGGATTAACAATTACTCTTTTCATATGTGTTGTTTTTAACTCGTTGAATGGTAACTGAATATGACATTATAAAAGATATAATTAGATAACAAATAATGAATTAAAATGTTTGCTCTTTTCTTGAATACTTCTTTAATCAAAGAACATTGATAAAGTTAAAAATCACTTTGTAACTTACATTTATTGAAATTATCAAGTTCCTGCATTTGGTGACACCTTATGGCCTGGTGGTTGAGGGAGTTAGCGTTATCTGACGCCTACCTGCAGGTAAGCAGGGTACAAGTTTGATCGGAGAATAGGGTTTGTCACCAGTTATAAAGCTTGTGGTGTGCACTTGCCCAGTGTCGCCTACAAGCTGATCGGAGCCAGAAAACTTTCAAACTAATCTTGAATTTAACGGGGAGCAGGTAAGCGTTTCCGGGTGTAAAAACCATTGCCAAACCGATTCGTGTGAAGCAGCTAAAGAAGAATTGCGACAAACAACTTACCCATATTGTACGTGTAAAAGTATCGTTTTTTTGAGTAGGGTAAGAATTATTTCTGTTAAATAAATGTATTATTCGAACTCACCAATTGGATCGGTTTTTATCACCCAATAACCCCAATCCTTTTCTGGTGGATAATAAATCCAACTTTTTTTACCGGTTATTAAAAATCCAAAATCCTTGGTTTGTTGTAAATCATATCCACACCACCAATAATCCATATCATCACCATAGCTATAGAGTTTTTCCCAATCGAAGGCCCCATCTGACTTAAGTTTTAATAACAGACAAGCAGCTTTATACAAACCTGTATAATTTTTGTTTATTTCACCTGTGATAGCGTAACCACCGTCTATTGTCTGGCAAATTGCATAAGGTTTTGCGCTATAAGCATCCATTTCGTAAAACTGATCCCAAATTATATTCCCATCATTATCAATTTTTATTACACGTGGCCAGTGTACATCAGTAGATGAAATAGCATCCGAAAGAATCAATAATCCATTGTCTGTTGTTTTTATGATTTGCTTTGGCATATTATAATAATGCGGCGTGAGTATTTTGTTCCAGATCAATTGCCCTTCCATGTCCACTTTAATAATATACACATGCATATTTGTGGTATAGGTTGAGCATAATAAAATAAAATTACCATCAGATGACCTTTCTATACCATTACCATAAGATCCATAGAATCCGGAGGATCCTTCAGGTTTATCATAGTACCTGATCCATTGAAATTTACCGTCAGTATTTAATTTGGTCAAGCTCACAAGCGTAGTGTAGGAGGAGTTTAATCCTGTGCCTACTACCAGATACCCATTGTCATTGGTCTCAATGATAGAAGTAAACTCCGTATCATTATCCTCATAATTTACCACATAGTCCCATATTTTGTCCCCGTCACTGGATATCTTAAGTACATACCTAAAGCCGACAATTATAAATGCATTATCACTTGTTTTTTTTATTTGGAGGTTATCCCGATGAGCAAAGGGAAAGGTTCTTCTCCAGATTTCGTTTCCGAGAGAATCAATGCTTACAAGAGCGAGATCCCAGTTGAGGTCAAAACCGGAAATGATATATCCTTTTAGACCGTTTTCTACGATTGATCTGCCAGTAGTGAAATTATCAAGGAAACCGTAAACCTTGCTAAATCTTGTATAGTATTTCCCGGTAATAAAGTCAAATGACACCTTTGTGGAATTGAGTTTAGAATCCGATGCCTGAACATATCCTGTATAATGCTTTTCAGGTTTCAAATTATCAATTTTACAAGTAAACACATTGGATATTGAGTCTTTAACTATTGAATCATTTATACAGATTGAATAGATGATTGCATCATTTTCCGGATCCGTAGCAGCCGTCCATTCAATTGAAACATAATTTGATGAGGTTTTCAGAACCGTTACAGAAAATGCGCTGGGAGGTTTATTATCTTCAATAGGTGGTTCAGGTGGATTAGGAGATTCAGGTGGATTAGGTTTTTTGCAGCAAAAAAATAAAAACAGCAATAAATAAAAACTTCCGAATTTAGTTTTCCAAGTCATTTCTGGAGTATTNCAATTACGTTTTAAAAAATGTAATTATTATTCTGATGATCACATAGGTAAACGATAAGCTCGACTTTTTAATATCAACTATTAGTAAAATTCTGTGAAAGCATTTTTACAAACTTGTTTTTAATAGTAGATTGCTTTTTAAGAATGACTTGTTCTTAAATATAATTTGTATTTAAAAATGAATTGTTTTAGAATTGGATGTTCTTAGCATTCAAATGTTTTTGTGATAATTTTTTAAAGTAATTTTGTATTATGAGTATTCTTNTTGTTTAATAATAATTAGTTTTTACAACTTATTATCATTTGCTAAAGATTATCATATAACTATCTTTGTTTAATACCGGACTTTACTGTTAAGGACTTGCGGCTTCAAATCATCGGTAACTACACCGACAAGCTAAAAGGTTAAAACTGATACATGAAATCTTAAAGAAATATTTTAAAACTGCCAATCATGGGACAAAAAGGAAGAGAAATAGTAAAAATGAATGTCGATGAACTTATCGGCATACTGAACAAAGCACTATCGGATGAATGGCTTGCTTATTACCAGTACTGGATTGGGGCAAAAGTGGTAAAGGGACCGATGAAAGATGCTGTAATTGCGGAACTTACACTCCATGCAACCGAAGAGCTGAGCCATGCAGAACTAATCGCTACAAGAATAATTCAGCTCGGCGGAACTCCTGTACTTTCACCTGCAGAATGGCTGAAGATTTCCGGTTGTGGATATGATGCTCCTGCNGATCACTACGTTGAGGAGGTCCTGAATCAGAATATTAAAGGGGAACAATGTGCTATCCGGACGTATAATAACCTCCTGGATATAACAAGAGTCGCCGATCCTGTCTCATATAATATGATCCTTGCAATCCTATCCCAGGAAGTTGAACATGAGGAGGACCTCTCTGCCCTTAAAGAGGATCTTGAACTTATGCTGTTGAGAAGAAAATAAACAACAAATAATATAAAATACTTNAAAAATAAAGTACTAATAAGTTGCTGATATGATTGAAATTACTTTTGACGGAGGGAAAGTGGTGACAGCCCATTCCCATGGCCATATGATTAGAACAGATCAGCCATCCGATAACGGCGGGGGCGATACAGCCCCTGCTCCTTTCGAACTTTTCCTGGCTTCAATAGGTACCTGCGCAGGTATTTATGTAAAATCCTTCTGTGATAACCGGCAGATACCGGCAGAGAATATTAAACTAATTCAGACCACAGTATATAATAAGGAAACCGGATTACCGGTTTCGATNAAACTCGATATTAAGCTCCCTCCTGATTTCCCGGAAAAATACAAAGCTTCACTTTTGCACGTTGCAGGGTTATGCAAGGTGAAGAAGTCAATTGCAAATCCTCCTGAATTCGAAATTATTACTTCTTCCAAATAGGAGGATCTTTTAATTTTTAGTTCTNAGTGTAACTCTGTGATTCTCTGTGAAACTCTGTGAAAATTTTTAATATTTCACAGAGAGCCACAGAGAAGACTCAGAGATCCACAGAGATAAAAACAATTATTCCAGATACATATTTATCAACTGCTCAAGAAGCTCCTGCTTACCACTTCGTACTGCAGGCTCTCCTGCTTTTANTGCAATCTCCCTCAGGCTCTCAATTGTCATCTTTCCCTTTTCATAATCTTTGCCTGCACCTTTATCAAACGACTCATATCTTTTCTTCTTCAATTTCAGATAATCACTCTCCTTCAGTATCTTATCGGCTATTATAAGTGCCCTGGCAAAAGTATCCATCCCGCTCACATGAGCGATAAAGAGATCTTCAATGTCAGTTGAGTTCCTCCTTATATGTGCATCAAAATTAATCCCCCCTGTTTTAAATCCGCCTGCCTGCTGAATTACAAGCATAGCTTCGGTGATCTCATAAACATTAGTTGGAAATTCATCCGTATCCCATCCATTCTGATAATCCCCTTTATTGGCGTCGATACTNCCAAGCAACCCGGCGTCGGCAGCTACCTGGAGATCATGGGCAAACGTATGTCCGGCGAGTGTTGCGTGATTAACTTCAAGGTTCAGCTTGAAGTCCTTTTCAAGTCCGAACTTGTTCAGAAAACCTATAACTGTAGCCGCATCATAATCATACTGATGCTTTGATGGCTCCATTGGTTTTGGCTCAACAAGGAAAGTGCCTTTGAATCCTTTTTTCCTGCCATAGTCGCGTGCAAGAGTCAGCATCATACCCATATGTTCAAGCTCTCTCTTCATATCGGTATTGTGAAGGCTCATATAACCTTCGCGGCCTCCCCAGAAAACATAGTTTTCGCCTCCAAGCTCAAGCGTTGCCTCAATTGCATTTTTAAGCTGTACAGCAGCGTTGGTTAATACCCCAAAATCCGGATTGGTAGCTGCTCCATTCATGTACCTAGGNTTTGAGAACAGATTTGCCGTGCCCCATAAAAGCTTCACGCCTGTCTGTTCCTGAAGTTTTTTCATAACAGGAACAAATTTCTCAAGACGTTTTTCAATATCAAACACTGATCCGTCACCTCCCACTACATCCACATCATGAAAACAGTAATAAGGAGCACCGATTTTGGTGATAAATTCAAAAGCAGAATCTAGCCTCTGTTTAATCTTATCATCTGACGGCAGATCCTTCCAGGGATATGCGTGAGTTGCATTGCCAAACTGGTCGGTGCCATCACCGCAGAATGAATGCCAGTATGCAATTGCATAACGTAGATGATCCTTCATCTTTTTGCCTGAAACTATCTGGTCCGGATTATACCATCTGAATGCGAGCGGATTTTTCGATTTTTTTCCTTCGTATTCAATTTTCCCGATGCCGGGATAATACTCTTTTTTGCCTTTGTAAATCATATTCCTGAAATTTAAATTATTGTTTTAAAAATCCATTGGTCGTAAATGTTGTAAAGTAAGCACAAAGTGTATCAGGAAACCAATCTATATCAAACTGATCTAAGAAGATTCTTCCAGTTTAAATAAGCCTCCTCATAAGCAACTGATTTTGTTTTATCCGGCTCGGTTTTCCCTACTGCCAATAATCCCGGGAAAGCCTCTTTCGCTGATTTATAATAACCGCATCCTATACCTGCTCCCCTTGCTGCTCCGATTGATCCGTCAGTGTTATAAAGATGTATTTCCACTCCTGTAATACATGACAGGACTTCGCGGAAAACAGGACTCAGAAACATGTTTGCCCTGCCAGCCCTTATAAGTCCGGGATCAATCCCCGTCTCCTTCATAATGTCCAGCCCGTACCTGAAGGAAAAAGCAATTCCCTCCTGGGCTGCCCTGAAGAGATGTGAATTTGAATGCCTGTTAAAATTCAGCCCGCTGATCCTGCATCCCATATCTCTGTTCATAAGTATCCTTTCTGCACCNTTTCCGAAAGGAAGGATTGAGAGACCATCTGAACCAGGAGCCGCTTGTGAGGCAATATCGTTCATATCATTATATGTCAGATCATTTCCGGTATTCCTTTTTAACCATGAGTTCAGAATACCCGTNCCGTTTATACAAAGCAAAACGCCCAATCGCTGATTCTCCGTAGAATGATTGACATGCAGGAATGTATTAACTCTTGACTGAGAGTCAAACTTTGTCTTATCGGTAACACCATAAATTACACCTGAAGTACCGGCTGTTGCAGCTACATCTCCCGGATTCAGGACATTGAGCGACAATGCATTGTTTGGCTGATCTCCTGCGCGGTATGCAACGGGAATTCCTACAGGAAGACCAAGATCTGAAGCAACCCTTTCCAATAATCTTCCCTGTACGGAGAATGACTCTTTAACATCCGGAATAATTTCATGACTGAAACCAAAGAAATCCATAATTTCACCAGAGAGGCCCCCTTTTTTGAAGTCCCAGAATATCCCTTCAGAGAGGCCGGTAAATGAAGTTGCTATATCTCCTGTAAACCGCATTGCAACATAATCCCCCGGTAACATTATTTTGTAGATCCGATTGTACAACTCCGGCTCATTCTCCTTCANCCAGGCCAGTTTTGAGGCTGTAAAATTGCCGGGAGAATTAAGAAGGCGGGAAAGACAGAATTCCTTCCCAAGGTTTTTTAATGCATTTTCTCCGTAACTGACTGCCCGGCTGTCGCACCAGATAATTGAAGGACGAATTACACCGAAATCTTTATCAACTGCAACGAGTCCGTGCATCTGGTATGAAATCCCTATTGCTCCTATGCTGCTCTTTTTTNCCCCGAGCTGGTTGTTACAGTCCAGAATTGCTGACCTGAGATTCGACCACCATTCTTCAGGTTCCTGTTCCGCCCAACCAGGTTTAAGGGCAATAATCCTCATTTCATCTTTGGGATAAAAGGATGAAGCCATACATTTTCCCGATTCTCCGTCAATTACTGACGCTTTGACTGAAGAGCTTCCCAAATCAATACCAAGCAGGAGCATAACTATTTGTTTTATCTGTAATATAATTCAATTTTTCCTTANTGAGGATTGNCTTATTATCAATGAATGCTTCAGNACAATCGTACTATAGCTTATAGATTGTAAATTATTAATTTTTTCAATAAGAACAGTGGCCGCAATCTCACCAATCTCTCTTGCAGGATAATCCAATGTTGTAAGATTCGGATGGATGACCTGGCTGACAGGCTCATTATTGAATCCTACAACTGCGATATCATCTGGCACCCTGAATCCTGCTTCCTGAATCTCAAGAATTGCAGCGACAGCCGATGTATCATTTGCAGCAAAAACTCCGTCGGGCTGAAGATCCGTCTTAAAGACCTTTTTCATTATTTCTCTTCCTGATTGTCCTGTAAGGTCGCATATAAAAACAAGCTTCTGATTAAACTCTATTCCATTATCATGCAATGCCTGCTTATATCCCCTGAATCTTTCCGAATAAACATTCCTCAGTAGATTGCCACCGAGATGAATTATCTTTTTGCAGCCCTGTTGAATAAGATGTGTTGTCGCTTCATACCCTGCTTTGTAATTATCTATTACCACACTCATGCAACCCTTGCAATCGGCTACCCTGTCAAAAAACACGACAGGTATATCCTTATTAAAAAGTCTGTTGAAATGGTCAAGGTTCTTTGTATCGAAGGCAAGAGAGATCAGCATACCATCGACACGGCTGTCGAAAAGAGTGGAGACACATGATATTTCCTGTTTACCTGATTCCTGCGACTGACTGATTATCAATCCATAACCCAGCTTATTNGTGATCTTTTCAACTCCCGAAATTACTGTCGCCATGAAATAACTGTTTAGCTTGGGAACCACTACACCGATTGTCTCTGTGCGCCTCTTCCTGAGACTGCTTGCAAATTTGTTCTGCTGATACCCCATCGACTTTGCAGCTGCCCATATCTTTTTTTTGGTCTCCTTATGAATATGAGGATGGTCCTTTAGTCCTCTGCTTACTGTTGAAGGGGAGAGATTCAANGCTTTTGCTACATCGTAAATTGTGACATCCTTGGCGTTTTTCATCTTGCAGGATCTGAACAAACAAATTTAGNATAAAATGTATCAAAGTGAAAAATTTTCCAAATTAATCAGCAATCGATTGCATAAATTCGAAAACAAATTTGATTTTCAGAATTTGTTACTTAATTTTATAACTATTAAACAAAATATACTTGAAATAAGAAGGAGATTCTTCGCTTCAGTACGATCCGCTCAGAAAGACAGCTATAAGTAATATGATTTAACATGACTTTGAAAATAACCAACTTACGTAATGTTCTGATTGGAATTATTTTGCCGGCATTTATGTTTCAGAACCTGCTGAATGCTCAATCCACTTTCGGGACAGAACAATTCATTTCTACGGAAAGGAAAAGGGGAAGTTTTACAATATCTGCTGACGGATTTTCCGTACCACTTATCATAAGCTCAAAAGAGTGGCCTGGTGTATCAAGGGCATTTATGGCCCTCAGGAAAGACATTGAGAATGTGACCTTGTCATTGCCTGAGTTTTATACGGATAAGCTGCCGGCATCAAAGGAAATTATAATTGCAGGAACTATTGGCAAAAGTCCGTTGATTGATCAGCTCATAAAAAACAGGAAGATTGAGAAAAACAAGATTGAAGGTAAGTGGGAAACATTTATTATACAAGTTGTCAACAGGCCTTTCAAGGGGGTGAAAAAAGCACTGGTAATTGCCGGAAGTGATAAAAGAGGCACTATTTACGGGATATATGAAATATCCAGGCAGATTGGTGTATCTCCGTGGTATTGGTGGGCTGATGTACCTGTCGCTAAGGAAAAGAACCTGTTTGCAAAACCGTTTACTTATATNGAAGGTCCTCCCTCAGTTAAATACAGAGGTATATTTCTCAACGATGAAGCTCCAGATCTTACAAACTGGATAAGAGCAAAATATGGTTCTGTTCCCTTATCGGATGATCCTCCTATACCTCCGGGCGTTGCAAATTACGGACGTGAATTTTATACAAGACTATTCGAACTGTTGCTCAGGCTCAAAGCCAATTATCTCTGGCCGGCGATGTGGAACAATGCATTTAATGAAGATGACCCTGAAAACCCAAGGCTTGCTGATGAGTATGGTATCGTTATGGGCAACTCACACCAGGAGCCCATGCTGCGTGCTCAGAAAGAGTGGGACCGCCGCTACCAGAAAAAACTGGGCAGCTGGAATTATGCAAAAAACCCTGACGTGCTTGAATCTTTCTGGAGGGAAGGTTTAAGAAGGAACAACAGGTTCGAAAGCATAATAACAATTGGATTAAGGGGGGCAAATGATACACCAATGGCTCCGGGAGGACCNGAGGCTAATATGACCCTTCTCGAAAAGATCGTTAATGTTCAGCGTAGAATCATTGCCGAAGAGATTAATCCCGATGTAACAAANGTACCTCAGCTTTGGTGCCTATACAAGGAGGTTCAGGAGTATTACAATGCCGGGATGAGGGTCCCTGATGATGTAACACTTTTATGGGCCGAAGACAACTGGGGCAACATACGACGCCTTCCCGGGGCGGATGAGAGAAAAAGAAGCGGAGGGGCAGGAATTTATTACCATTTCGATTATCATGGCGGACCAAGATCATACCAGTGGCTGAATACAAATCCGATCCCGAAAATATGGGACCAGATGTCGCTGGCGAAACAATATGGTGCCGACAGGATATGGATCGTAAATGTNGGCCATTTCAAGGGATATGAATTACCGATGGAGTATTTCCTCGATCTTGCCTGGAACACTGACCGTCTGACAAATGAAAACATCAGTGAATACACAAGGCATTGGGCCGCAAGGGAATTTGGTGAGGAATATTCCGCTGAGATTGCAAAGATCGTTTCGCATTATACCAGGTATAACGGACGCAGGAAACCTGAACTGCTAGCTCCTGACACCTACAGTCTTGTCAACTATAATGAAGCTGAAAAAATTGCCAATGACTTTACAAAGTTAGCCTTGGAAGCTGAAAATATATTTAACAAACTGTCTTCTGAAAGACGGGATGCCTTTTACCAGCTTGTGCTGTTCCCTGTAAAGGCCTGTGCCATTGTAAATGAATTATACCTGGCAGCCGGTAAAAATATCCTTTATGCACATCAGGGCCGTTCAAGCACCAATGATATGGCTGAACAGGTACATCATCTTTTTCAGGCTGATACAAGCCTGATGGGCTATTTCAACCGGGTATTTGCAAACGGCAAATGGAACCACTTCATGGATCAGTCACACCTTGGTTATACTGACTGGGCCGATCCGCCCTCAAACAGCCTCAGGGCTATAACTGAAAGAAATTATAGTAACGGCTGACGCTGAACCAGGTGTTTCGATTGAAGGTTCAGAAGCTGTCTGGCCAGGTGAAAATATTTCACCCCTTTTACCCGATTTTGATGTTTTCAATCGTCAAACCCACTATATAGATGTGTTCAACAAAGGTAAAGGAGATCTTGTCTATACGACAACTNCGGATAAACCATGGATAACTGTGGACAGGATAAAAGGACCCTTTAACATGGACGATCGTCTTCTGGTTACTATTGACTGGCAAAACCTGCCACAGGGCCGGAATAAAGGAAACTTAACAATATCAGCAGCCGGAAGGGATGTCAGCATAGGAATTTCAGCTTTTAAACCTGATGAGATAACTGCTGAAAACCTGAAGGGATTTATTGAGGGAGAAGGAGTTGTTTCTGTTGAAGCAGAACACTTCACTAATAATATTCCGGCAGGCGATGCAAGCTGGATCAGAATAGAAGAATACGGACATACGCTATCAGCCATGAGAGCGTCGGCACCGCCTGATTTTCCAGCTGTAACTCCCGGAAATAATTCACCATGTCTTGAATACAGGATGTATCTTTTCAGCACAGGTAATGTNGATGTGANGGCTGTATTTGCCCCGACACTGAATTTCATTCACGGGAGGGGACAAAAGTACGGTATTTCATTTGACGACCAGCTGCCTCAGACAGTTACCCTCGTTCCTGAGGACTATGATGCACGCAACGGAAATCAGGACTGGGAAAAAACTGTGAGGGACAACTCGATAGCAAGCCTCACAAAACACACACTCCTTTCTCCGGGTTATCATACTCTTAAGATATGGATGGTTGATCCCGGTCCGGTCATTCAGAAAATAATCGTAAATACCGGAGGCCTCAGGAAAAGCTATCTTGGACCACCGGAAAGTTTTAGAAGCAAGTAAAAAGGAGACCCTAACCCATAAAATTTTATAAAGATGAATAAAAGACTGATAAGAATTTCCAGATACGCCGCTTTGGTTTTTCTTTGCCTGCTCAGCATTGACAGTAAGGCACAAAATGTCGCTTCGATGGAAGTGATTTTGAGAAAACCGGCTTACGGGCTGAATGTACCGGTAAGTATTAATCTTGATGAGGTGACATATCTTTCTGATTCGCTTCTAGTTCTTTATGAGATTAAGGAGAAAATCAGAAAAGAGGTTCCTTTTCAGATCGAACAAGGTAAAACGAGGAAGCTAACCTGGATGGTTTCTTCAGGTAACGGAAATTCAGCCGAAAAGCACCTTTACGAGCTCATAAAGGGAATANCGGATCAAAAAACAGCAATTATGGCTTCTGTTAATGACGGAGCCCTGGTTATTCATTCAGGAGGTAAGAATCTTTTACAGTATTATTTCAAAACAGTTTATCCGCCTGAAGGGATTGACTCTGCCTATAGAAGGAGTGGATTCATCCATCCTCTCTGGTCCCCTCACGGACAGGTACTGACCCGCATTCAGCCGCCTGATCANTACCACCATTACGGCATATGGAATCCCTGGACTCACGTTGAATACGAGGGAGATACAGTCGATTTCTGGAACATAAATTCCCGTCAGGGAACTGTCCGTTTTGCAAAATTTGTTTCTACAGTTAACGGACCTCTCTTTTCAGAGTTCGGAGCTCTTCATGAACACGTGGTATTTAAAAAATCGGCTAAAGAGAAAGTTGCAATGAATGAGCTTCAGCAAGTTAGGATTTATGCTCCGGATAAAAATCAGGATTACTTTCTGGTTGATTTCAATTTCCAATTGAATTGTGCCGATGAGAGTCCTGTTAAGCTTCTTGAATACCGTTATGCCGGTCTGGGATGGAGAACAACTGAAAAATGGGATAACAAAAACAGTATGGTTCTGACTTCAGAAGGAAAAACAAGGAAAGATTCAGATGGAAGCAAAGCACGCTGGTGCATTGTCCAGGGAGAAATTGACAATGATTATGCCGGTGTTGTAATGATGTCTTTTCCTGTCAATTATAATTACCCTGAGCCATTAAGGATCTGGCCGGAAGATCAAAACGGCCGGGGGGATATGTTTGCAAACTTCTGCCCTACAAAGGATATGGACTGGCTACTGAGCCCTGGAATAAACTATGCCCTTAAGTATAGGTTTCTTGTGTTCAATGGGCATTTTGATAAGGAAAAAGCGGAAAGTGCCTGGCATTATTTTGCTTATCCGCCTGAAGTAAAAATAAAGAGGGGAAAATAGCCTCCGTTTCAAGGTATGTCTGGCAGATGACAGAAGGTCTCTTTAATTGAAATAATATATTTTATTCTTATCTTTAATCACAATGTAAAAATCACTCTTTACCATCATGAAAAGAAGAAAATTCATCACAAACTCAATAACCGCTGCAGCAGGAACCATAATACTTCCGACTATAGTCCCCTCATCGGTAATTGGTAAAAATCCTCCCAGCGATATGATAAATATAGGTCAGATCGGCTTCGGCAGGATAGCAATGACACACGACCTTGCTGAAACCCTGAAATACGACGTTGCGAAAATTGTTGCTGTGGCAGATTTCGATTCAAGGAGGCTTGCCACCGGGAAAAAGTTCATTGAGGATTATTATACTAAAAAGACCGGTAAGCCGGGTTATGTAAACGTAAAGACTTACGGCGATTACCACGACATCTTTGCAGATAAAGGTATTGATGCCGTGATTATTTCAACCCCCGATCACTGGCATTCCCAGCCAGCAATTGAAGCAGCGATGGCAGGAAAGGATATATATCTGCAGAAGCCGACCTCACTTACAATAACTGAGGGACGATTGCTTAGCAATATTGTAAAAAAGAAGGGTGTTATTTTACAGGTTGGGACACAGCAAAGGTCTTCAGCTCAGTTCAGGATTGCTGCGGAGCTTGTAAGGAACGGACGCATAGGCAAGCTTCATACGGTTAAAATCGGCCTTCCCGGAGATCCTTCAGGACCTGAAACCCGAGAAGAACCGGTGCCAAAGAACCTCAATTATGATGCATGGCTGGGTTCAACCCCTGAAGTTTACTATACCGAAATACGGGTTCACCCCCAGAACAGTATNACCGACCGTCCCGGGTGGCTGAGATGCGAACAGTTCGGAGCAGGCATGATAACAGGCTGGGGTCAGCATCATTTTGATTCGGCAGCCTGGGGAATGGATACTGAACTTACCGGTCCGGTTTCTGTTGAAGCGGTTGCTCAGTTCCCGAAATCGGGATTATGGGATGTCCATGGTGACTTCATGTCAAAAGCTGAGTACAAAAACGGAATTACAATGCTTACGAGCGGAGGTTATCCAAACGGTATCAGATATGAAGGAACGGAGGGATGGATATTTGTTACCCGTGGAGACTACAGGGCATCACCAAGCGATCCTGTNCCGCAGGGACAAGCCTCCCGGGCCCTTGAGGCAAGCGATCCTAAAATTCTGACTTCAGTGATAGGTCCCGATGAAATACATTTATATGTAAGCAACGAACAGCATGGTAATTGGCTCGAGTGCATCAAATCGCGAAAAGATCCGATCTCTCCTGTCGAGATCGGGCATCGTGCATGTACTGTCTGCCTTGTAACTCATATTGCAATGAAACTTGGACGGAAGCTCACCTGGGATCCGGAGAAAGAGAGGTTTACAGATGATGCCGAGGCTGACAGCATGCTTTCACGGCCTCAAAGGGCTCCCTACGGCACAAATTTTATTAAGCTTTAAAACATTAAAATGATGAGAAAGCTGAAGCATAATGCCCTGGCGTTGCTTATGGGTATTATGATTACTTTATCCGTANCAGGAGCTAAAATGACTGCCGAAAAAGTAGGTTCAAAAATCAATGTCACTATCGATGGAAAATTTTTCACAAGCTATGTTTTTTCAGACGATGAAAAATATCCGTTCTTCTACCCCGTAAACGGTCCTTCTTCAGGCGGATCGGTTACCTCGATGAGGAATGCGGTTTATCCACATCANAGCTCTCTTTTTTTCGGATGCGATCTTGTTAACGGAGGCAATTACTGGCAGGAGGGGCTTGAGCGCGGAAGGATTATNTCGGTCAATGCACAGATATATAAACAGGGAGGTGATTCCGTGGTTATAACAGACGAGTGTATCTGGAGCCGCCCGGGTGCATTGTCGCCTGTGAAGGATATCCGTAGATTCACAATTACTTCACCTTCAGCAACTCTGACNCGGATCGACGCTGAAATCACAATGGAAATGATGATGGACGTACATATCCTTAAAACAAACCATTCCCTGTTCAGTGCAAGAATGGCAGCTGACCTTGCAGTAACAAATGGCGGAACTATGATAAACGCTGAGGGTGCCAGAAGTGAAAAGGATACGTTCGGCAAAGCTTCACCCTGGATTGACTTTTATGGCCCAAGGGGGTCCATAATTGAAGGCCTGGCTATTATGCAGCATCCTTCAAACCCCTGGTATCCGTCGCCATGGTTTACACGTGATTACGGGTTCATCTCGCCGACTCCGATGTACTGGCCGGTTAATGGAGAGGAGACTTTCATGACAAAGGGAACGAAGCTGCTGCTCAGATACCGTATTCTGGTTCATGCCGGGAATAATGTGGATGCCAAAATCGCCGAAGAATTCGAGAAATATAAATCAGAGAAGTAATTACATTGTAATTACACTTTAATATTTCTGTAAATACAATCTTTCATGTCACATAATCCGCAGGTATAGGGGTTATACCTTACATGTCCGCCAATCCCAATAAATCCGCTTACCGATTTTTCAGGGTTCATTAAAGCAGAATCATTAAGTTTTATTCCGCAATAATTATCACGCATCAGTTGAAACAATTTATGCTGTTCAGCAACATCCCATCCACAATAACCAGGACTATACCGGTTTGTGATTTTCTTGCTTTCCGCTGACACTGCTTCCTGAAGATTTCCTTGCATAAGATCCGCTGCACCCTCAGCAATCGCACTGCCTATCACATCATAAATATATCCTGTCAAGAGATCTCCGTCATTCATGGCAGTTCTGCTCCTGATGCCGATTTCTGGTCCAGCAGTACATAAGAATACAGCAATGCTTTCAGCCCTTTTCAGCTGACCGTACACAATTTTTTTTACATTGAAAATAAAACCATTTATTTCGATCGATTTTTCAGGATCAACAAAACTTACAAGCGGAAAAATTCTGAATTCTGCTTTTATATTGCATATCGTCCCTGCCTCTTTCAGTAGTTTATCTGTCAACTCCGATATTGCCTCATGCGACTCCCCCACCTTATAACCCATAAGCTGCTCAATCTGAACCACATCAAGTTNTAAATCAGCAAATTTGAATTGAAAAGCTGAGTTTTGCATATAAAAAAGTTAAANTCCGGATTCAGTGATAATTCGTCCCACAATCTCCTCCCACCCCAGGGTCATAAGGTGAATACCGCTTATACCTTTTTTACCTTTTATTTTATCTATAAGCTCAAGGGCTATCCGAACGCCTTCTTCAGGGGCACCTTCACCGGCTTTTTCAATTCGTTNCAGAATATTCGCCGGCAAATATACACCCGGAACCTTATTGTGAAGGTAAAGTGCAGCTTTATAACTTTTAAGTGGTACCAGTCCGATCATAATATATACCTTATTAAGAACGTCTCTTTTATCAAGCTGCTCAAGCCAGTCATCGAGCCGGTCAGGTTCAAATATCAGGTTGGTCTGAAAGAACTGGGCCCCGGCATTGACTTTCTTCTGATCCTTTATTGCCTGTAATCCNGGATCGGATGCAAAAGGTGTGGTTGCCGCTCCAAGAAAGAATTTCGGAGGAAATTTCATTTTCCGTCCGTCCAGGTAGATTCCCTCATCCCTCATCCTTCTTAGTATCCAGANCATCTGGACTGAATCAAGGTCGACAATATTCATGTCGCTCGTCGGAGCCGGTCCGATAATCGGATTATCCCCGGTTACACAAAGTATGTTTTTTATTCCAAACTGCCCTGCACCGATAACGTTTGCCTGGAGACCGGTTCTGGTCGTGTCACGGGCAGCTATCTGGTANACAGGTTCTGCATTGTTATCCGTNGCAACCTTACAGCAGGCAAGCGCTGACATTTTTGGGTTTGCCGATGAAGCGTCAGTAAAATTTATAGCTGTGACATAAGGTTTTACCAGATTAATGTCCCTGATAAGCTTCCCGGAATCTGCGCTAATCGGAGGAGTGACCTCTGTGGCAACTACAAATTTACCCTCACGAANGGATCTTTCAAGGTCCGAAGCCGGTTCACTGTAAGCTGGTGGATGATAGTCAGAATCACCTTTCCACCATTCCGGTTGTCTGATGGTTTTAAAAACCGAGTCCCAGATCAGGTTCTTCCTGACTTCATTACCGGAGAACAATGAACCAATGAATCTCCCGGTTCCCGTTTTCCTTACCTGTCTGAATACATCCGCCCAGGTTTCTGTACCTGCTTTGCTCCAGTCGAGAGGTGGAAGTATCTCAAGAAGAGTTTTTTCGCGGCCTTTTTTCTGTGCGCGCTTATAAATTGCATACCATACGCATTTTCTAGTTTCATCAACATAACAGCGTTTTTCGGGGGTCACACCTCCGCAGGGACCATTTCTCAGACCTTTTGGGCATTCCATGCAACAGATGAACGCAGTTTCCTGCAGGAGGCAGTTGCCACACATCCGGCATCCGAAGAGTGGTCCCTTTATTACACGCTCAGTAAATGCCAGAAGCTCACCGGCAGGAGTTATTCTCCTGAAGGGGCGTAATGCCGGTTGCCAGCGCCTTACAATGGTCATAACTGATTATTCTGAGAGATCACTTAAAATGTCATATAAATGTATTGATATTTTCGGAAGTAGAATCAAGAATTATGGCAACCCCGGTATGACATAATAGTTTTCGGTAAAAAAA
>JGI20214J51088_10001219_pt1 | contig 17507 bp, 18 predicted proteins | sample WetSurMetagenome_FD_51088 | JGI IMG/M metagenome (IMG submission 51088) | reverse complement strand
GATTCCAGTATATTCTTAAAAAAAACAGTGTATTTTAGAGACTGGTTTTTCCGTAAGAGGAGACAAGTGGAACTTGCTTACTTCAAAGAAGAATTCTTTTTGGAAGGTGTTTGGGCGTTTTTTTGGTAAAAACCTTTACGGGTTAAGAAGTAACTATTTCCCCCCCCTCTTTTCCTCAGGGATGATGGTCATTGCGTTGTTACCCCTACCTCATCAACTCGTAAGCAATTAAATAAGTCTTATATACTCCAATTCAAAGTAAAATCTGTAGCCGCTTAATTATACATATATACATTATTGTAGAAACTCTACTCCGCTCTTTCTCATAGATCGAGCGGATTGTTTTATTTGCCAGAATATTTCATGAATTTTATATAGATTGTGTAACGCATTTAGGATATTATACGGATCAATATAAACATTGTTGGGCTGAGAAAGGAAGAGAACGATGATAGCCGAAAGGAAGAGAATCGAAGAACTCTTCGCCGATCTATGCAAGCAGCCGATTCTTCTGTTCCCTAAAGAACGCGAACGATTGACAGCACCAGCAGATTCTGGCGTTTACATTATTCGCAAAAAAGACATGGTTCTTCATGTTGGAAGATCTATTAACCTTTAGCATATAAAAAATCGTTGTTATGATTGAACCTTATCCATTAAATTTGCTTCTTAACAATAGAGCGGTTGCGGTGATTGGGGGGGGTGGGGTCGCCGAGCGAAAGGTCTTGAGTCTTCTCGATACCGGGGCCAAAATTACTGTGATTGCACCGAAAGCAACCAAAAGAATCAAATCATTAGCCGCAAAAAAAAAGATAGTTTTAAATCTTAGAAATTTTGTTCATGATGATTTAAAAGGAAAACTTTTGATCTTCGCAGCCACGAATTCAGATGAGGTTAACAAACAGGTTGCGCGCTTAGCCCAAAAAAGAGGCATCTTGGTAAACTGTGTTGACGACCCTGAGGAATGTGACTTCTTTGTTCCTTCATTTTTTCGGCGGGGAAGTTTTGTGCTGGCACTATCTACTGGGGGTAAGGTACCGGCTTTATCAAAAAAGATTAGAAGGGATATCGAGCTTTCTTACGGAGCAATATTTGCGGAATATGTAAAGTTACTTGCAAAGGCGCGGAGCACTATTTACCGAAAAGCTTCATTAAGTTTTCAGAAGAAAAGAGATTTGATAGAAAAACTGATCGAGAGTGACATATTATCCTTGCTTAAAAAGGGGAAAAAGAAAGAAGCCTCAAAGTTAATTCAGGAATTTTTAAAGGGATAGAGAGAAATGAATTTTTTGGGCACCCCAAAACGATTGCTTTATGTTCTATTGTTTCTTTTTATTTTTCTTCCCGAAGCATTTGCTGAACAATGCTCGGTCATGACCACTGTTTTTCCATTAACTGATTTTGCTCAAGCAGTTGGAGGTGATCGGGTAAAAGTTACTCAGCTTCTTCCTCCCGGGGCCGAAGCCCACACCTGGGAGCCTAAGCCGAGTGATATTGTAAAGCTTTCCCGGGCGGATGTTTTTCTTTACATTGGGTCAGAGATGGAGCCTTGGGTGTCTGGAATTTTAAAGACCATAGAAAATCCGAAATTAATTATTATTGAAGCAAGCCAGGGATTGCCACTCCTGAGAGCAGATCAAACTGACGCGGGAGGTGAAAAACATCACCATAGCAATGAATCTACGCACGGCAGGTTTGATCCCCATATCTGGCTTAATTTCGATTATGACCAAAAAATTGTTGACAAAATCATCGCAGGTTTAAGCAAAAATGACCCGGAAGGAATTTTGTATTTCCAAAGGAATGCTGAGGTATACAAGGCAAAGCTTCGGGACATTGATCTGAGATATCGAAAAGAGTTCGGGGGGTGTAGTTCTAAAGAAATTATTTTGGGAAGTCATGCGGCCTTTGCTTATTTAGCTCAGCAGTATGGTCTCACGCAGGTTCCACTCTACGGGATAAGCCCGAATGCTGAACCCACCCCCAAGAAGATGGCTGAAGTAATAACCCTCGCTAAGCAATATCGAGCCAGAGCGATTTATTATGAAGAACTGGTAAGTGATAAACTGGCAAAGACAATTGCCAATGAAGTAGGAGCAAAAACTCTGGTCCTCAGCACCGGGGAAAACCTGGCCCAAAAACAGATTGAGGCGAAGGTTACTTTTTTAGACCTCATGGAGCAAAATTTGGAGAATTTAAAATATGGGCTTACCTGTAAGTAATGAGCCTTTAGTTTTTGTAAAGAATATTTCCTTTAGTTTTGGCTCAACCAAGGTACTGGAAGATATAAACCTTTCTATAACCACAGGAGATTTCCTGGCCATCATTGGGCCCAATGGATCCGGGAAGACTACTTTTCTAAAGATCATCCTGGGGATATTAGAACCCTATAAAGGTGTTATCCAGCTTTTGGGAGAAGACGTCAAAAGTTTTAGACAGTGGGATAAAATTGGATATGTTCCTCAGAAAGCTATTAATATTGACGCCTTTTTTCCGGTTTCGGTCCGGGAAGTAGTGGCTATGGGGCTTTTGTCAAAAAAAGATTTTCCCCGTTTTTTACGAAGGAGGGATGAAAAGGTCATTGATCAGGCTCTTGAACAGGTTGCTTTAAAAGATTTTAAGACCCGCCGGATTGGTGAGTTATCCGGGGGGCAGCAGCAGCGAGTTTTTATTGCCCGGGCAATTGTTAACCAGCCGTCTCTTCTTTTTTTAGACGAGCCAACTGCGGGAATTGATGCGGCAACTCAAGAAAAATTCTACTCGATGTTAGGAACGTTAAATCAAGCTAATAAGATTACGATCGTACTTATCACACACGACTTAGGTATCATCAATAACCGAGTGACTAAAATCGCCTGTTTGAACCAAAAATTGGTTTTCCATGGAACGCATGAAGACTTTTGTAACTCTGGGGTGGTTCAGGAGTTGCTCCGGGGAGAACATCACTTAGTCTGCCACCGACATTAAGGATTTTTTACATGGAAGATATCCTCACCTATGGCTTTATGCAGCGGGCTTTGGTTGCGGGCATATTTATTTCTGTAGCCTGTGCTATCCTAGGAATTTTTCTGGTTCTTAAAAGGGATGCGATGCTTGGCCATGGGTTGTCCCATGTAACGTTTGGGGGTGTTGCATTGGGGCTTTTTCTGGGGGTTAAGCCTTTGCTGGTTGCTTTAGTGGTGGCTGTGCTCTGTGCACTTGTTATTCAGAAATTAAGAGAAAAGGCAGGCCTCTATGAAGATACGGCGATCGGGATATTTAGCAGTACCGGAATGGCCATAGGGATTATTTTGGTTACCTTGTCAGGGAAATTCAACGTAGACCTTTTTAGCTATCTTTTTGGCAATATTCTGGCGATAGAAAGGTTTGAGGTTGTCATTGCGGTTTTCTTAGCCTTAGCTGTTATTATGATTATTTCTTTTTTTTATCAAGAATTGCTTTATCAGACTTTTGATGCGGAATCAGCACGGACCTCGGGAATTCGAACAGGGTTTTTAGATGCAGTCTTAGCTGTGTTGACTTCGATAACCGTTGTTATTGGCATGAAGGTCGTTGGTATTCTTTTAGTAGCTGCCTTACTGGTTATTCCCTCGGCGGCCGGCTTGCAGATAGCAAAAACGTTCCGCCAGGCAGTCATAATTTCATCGGGGGTCTCTATTGGTTCAGTGATCGCAGGTCTTTTTACGGCATTTTATTGGGACCTGCCCGCAGCAGGAACAACGGTGGTCGTAGCTTTCTTAGTTTTTCTTGCACTCGGCACAGTACGAATATTAAGGAAAAGGGGTGTGCTTGAATGAAAGTAAAAATTTACCGAAGTCTTATTGGCGAGTTCGAAGCCCTTTTTTTGTTTGCGCGTTTTATGAAAAAACATTATTATATAATAATAATCGGAGGGATGGCCGAGTGGTTTAAGGCGGCGGTCTTGAAAACCGCTTCTCAGAAATGGGACGTGGGTTCGAATCCTACTCCCTCCGTTTTTTTATGTCCGTGGTTTTGAAATCTTTTCCTACTTGACACGGAACGTATAAGAATGAAATATTTTCTTTTTTTCTTGGAGATGATAAGGAATCCAGCAAAAAAAGAGATTCCCTGTCAACTATCGCGAAAAACTATATCTTTGCGAAAGAACTGAAAATGTAATCAGCGGAGAGATGGCCGAGTAGGTCGAAGGCGCTCGCCTGCTAAGCGAGTGTATGCCGAAAGGTGTACCGAGGGTTCGAATCCCTCTCTCTCCGCCATTTTTTTCAAGCAAATAAACCTTTACTGATTTTGGCTGGGTTTTTCTCTTTTTGGGGGTAATTGGCAGACGATTTCCTCCAGAGGGCATTCTCATTTCCAGAGCAAATTCTCACCGTTTGAGCAATATAGTCCATATCAAAAGTGCACTTATTTGCTCCGTAACGTGATAAACGCACTTTTATTATAAATTTACTGAATATTTTTTAGTCTTTTTTTTGCAAGGGCCACTGGTTTCTCTCTTTGAGAACCTCCCGGAAGGCTTTGAGGGCGGAGTTAACCACTGGCATTCCTGCGTAGGTTGCCATCTGGAACATTACTTCCGCAATTTCTTCAGGAGAACATCCAACATTCAACCCCGCGTAGATATGTAATTTTAGTTCATCGGTCCGTTCAAGCACGGTGAGGGCGGCAATGGTCGTGAGCTGTCGAATTTTGTGCGGAATCTTCTCGTGAGCATACAGTTGCCCGGTGATAAAAAGAGAGAATTCCCGTGCCAAGTCTGGATCAAAGGCCTGCCAAAGTTCGTAAGGCCTTTCGCCTTTCCAACCTTTAAAATAAAGGTCAGCGGTCTTTTTGGTTTTTTCTTTTATTTCTTGCGTCATGGGTTCACCTTGTATTTCCTGTTTTCTCCATTTATAATAAGAAGCGATTAGACAAATAGGACGAGTCTGCCTTGAACTGGTTGGAAGTATAGGGTTCTCAAAAAGAGGTGTCAAGGAAAGAACCTTGTCTTTTACAGGATGTAAAAAAAACTGGCAGAAAAATTTAATAATAAAAGTTTTTTCTTCTACCGCTTGACCTTAATTACTCGTTAAAATTAAGGAACTTGATAGCTCTCGCTAAAAAAATTCTTTGGCATGCCAGTTGCTCTCTTGGTTCGGNAAGGATGGCCGGATAGTAAGAAAAAGTCAGACAAAAGATTTTTAGCCTTATTTTTTAATCGACTTGACAAGGTAAAATGAAATGATAAAATGAATGGCTACTCATTCATTTTTACGTCCAATAACTACATAAGGAGGTATGATTAATGCGACCATATTTTGAAAAAATGACAGATCTCGGGAAGCCACTATCTGATGCCCAGAAAAAACGGATGGAAGAAAGTGTTAAACAAATCAAGGAAGTTGAAAAGGAACTGGCGGAAGCAGTAACGAAGGTTAAGAATGCCGGCCTTACTGCCGAGACCCTTAATAAACGGGGTGAATGGACCGTGTATCAAAGGATCGAGTATATCCTTGATCCCGGAACGTGGTGTCCACTCCATACCCTGTATGATCCAATGGAAGAGGAATCAGGCACAACCGGCGTTGTCGATGGATTAGGAAGAATAGGCGGCAAATGGGCGGTTATTATTGGGTTTGATAATAAGGTGATGGCTGGAGCCTGGATTGCTGGTCAGGCAGAGAATATTTTACGGGTGACTGACCTATCCAAAAGACTTCACGTTCCTTTAGTCTGGCTGGTAAACTGCAGTGGGGTGAAGCTTCCGGAGCAGGAAAAAGTTTATGCCAACCGGAGAGGAAATGGCACTACCTTTTTTAGACATGCGGAGCTGGAAAAATTGGGTATCCCGGTTCTCGCGGGTATCTGGGGAACAAACCCGGCGGGAGGAGGTTATCAGGGAATAAGCCCTACCTATCTTTTAGCTCATAAGAACTGCAACATTGCCGTGGGCGGTGCGGGAATTGTAAGTGGAATGAGTCCCAAGGGGGGGTTTGATTTGGAAGGTGCGGAACAAATCATTAACGCTACGAAAAATTTTAAGGAGGTTCCTCCGGGACGGGTAGAGATCCATTACAATTCGACCGGTTTCTTTAAGGCAGTGTATGATACCGAAGAAGGGGTTTTAGATGGCCTGAAAGACCTTATGAAGGGGATGCCTGCCTATGACCCAAAATTTTTCCGGGTGGCAGAGCCAAAGGAACCCCGGTTATCTCCTGATGAAATTGATTACTTTGTTCCCTTTAACCAGAAGAGTTCCTACAGTTTTGAAGAGGTTCTTGCCCGGCTTACGGATAATAGTGAACACATGGAGTTTAGGCCTGACTATGGGTTTGAAGTTTACACGGGGTTAGCAAAGATCGATGGTTTTTTAGTTGGGGTCATTGGAAATCGTCAGGGACTTTTGCCCAAAGGGTATCCTGAATATGCCCCTTATCCGGGGATCGGCGGCAAACTCTATCGGCAAGGCTTAATTAAGATGAATGAATTCGTAACCCTCTGCGGAAGAGACCGGGTCCCGATTATTTGGTTTCAGGACACTTCCGGGATTGATGTAGGGGACATTGCTGAGAAAGCTGAGCTTTTGGGTTTAGGTCAATCGCTGATTTATTCGATCGAGCAGACTGATGTCCCCCAAATATTGATTGTTTTAAGGAAGGGGACCGCAGCCGCCCATTACCTCATGGGAGGTCCCACCGCTAATAACCATAATGCCTTTACCCTTGGGACTCCCACAACCGAAATTTACGTCATGCATGGCGAGACGGCAGCCGCGGCTTCGTTTGCCAGAAGGCTGGTTAAAGATAAAGAGTCTGGCAAGCCCTTACAGCCGATCATTGATAAAATGAACGCTTTGGCGGTAGAGTATTTTCAAAAATCCCGACCGGTTTATTGTGCCAAGACTGGGTTTGTTGATGAGGTAGTTTCTTATGCGGATATCAGGAAGTATATGGTGGCTTTTACCGATTGTGTTTACCAGAATCCGCTGTCTCTTTGTCCTCACCACCATATGATGCTTCCAAGAATTATAAAAGGGTAAAAAAAAGCCCTCGATAAAGGGCAAGAATAATTTTTCTTCAAAAAAATTCGTCGAGAAGTCTTAAATTATAGGCTTCCCGGCGAATTTTATTTATCTTCCCAGCCGATGCATTCTGCCGGGCATTCGTTTATTGCTTCCTGGATTTTGCTTTCTTCATCACCCGTGGAGTCAATTACCTCAGAGACTCCTTCATTATTCAAAGTAAATACCTTGGGTACAATTTCCGCACATAGCCCACATCCAATGCATTTTTCCTGATCAATATAGAGTCCCCGCTTCATAAAGCCCTTTCTTTTTCTTATCGAAGGCAGTGTGCTGTTTAAACTGACTCCACCCGGATAGTTTGGGACACTTTTTCTTTCAATATTCGTTCAATACCTTGCTTAAGGGTCATTTGAGACATGGGACAGCTACCGCAGGCACCGGTTAGTTTTACTTTTACTACTCCCTGATCGCTTACGTCCACCAATTCTGCATCCCCACCATCAGCTTGAAGCGAAGGTCTTATCTGATCTAAAACTTTTTTGACTTCTTCTTTCATGGTCTACTCCTTATTGATGAATAATTGTTTATAACAACATAATTTTTTGTTTACGAAAGTCAAGTAAGAAAGTAAAAAATTCCCTACCAGAACTAAATTTAAAAGTCAACGACCCCTTTCTTGGGATATTTGTATACTCTTGAAGGAGAATCTAATTTTTTAAAAAGGATTGAAATTAAATAGGATTTGTAGTAATAACCGATTACCATGGTTGATTAGCCGTGCTTTTATCTCCTGCTTTTTTGGGGGAGCGCTTTCTCCCCTAGAGGATTTTTTGCATGGTGATTAAAGAGTTGTATAAAAAAATGAAAAAATTTCCAAAGGTTGACCTTCACCGTCATCTCGAAGGAAGCATACGGGTGGAGAGCTTTTTGGATATTGCTCGAAAAGAAAAAGTCAAACTCCCAACGTATAACCTGGAAGAATTCCGCCGGTTAGTCCAAGTCAATGATGAACCGCCTGACTTTATTAATTTTTTAAATAAATTTAAAGTTGCGAGGGGATTTTATCCTAATCGGAATTCCATTGAGCGAGTTGCTTATGAGGCAGTTGAAGATGCAGCGCGAGACAATGTTAAATATTTGGAACTTCGTTACAGCCCAACCCACTTTGCCTGCGATCAACGTTTCCCGGAAGAAGAGGTGATCAGGTGGGTCCAAGGAGCAATTGAACGGGCGATGGGAAATTATGACATCGAAGTAATACCTGTACTGACTATAAGCCGCAATTATGGAATTGAATTAGCTGAGCATACAGTAGGTATTGCGGTTAAGCTTGCAGGAAAATATTTTTTCGGACTGGATTTGGCCGGAGATGAAATTAATTATCCTGCCAAGACTATGGCGCACCTTTTTCAAATGGCTAAAGACGCCGGCATGGGGCTTACCCTTCATGCGGGAGAAGCGGGCGGGCCAGAAAATGTTATTGAGGCGATAGAAAGATTTGGTTGCGACCGGATTGGCCACGGGGTTCAGGCAGCGAAAAGTGAACAAGCAATGAAAGTCCTCAAAAAAACTCAGGTCCTGCTCGAGATTTGCCCCACGAGCAACATTCATACCGGGGTAGTGGAATCGCTGGAGGTGCATCCTTTAAAGATGTTTTATGAAAGGGGTCTAGCAGTAAGCTTAAACACAGATGATCCGAGAGTCTCCAATATTACATTAACTGATGAATATGTGAATGCAGTGACTAAGATGGGTCTCAATGAAGATGACCTTAAAAAACTCAATACCATGGCCATAGAACATTGTTTCCATCCGAATAAAAAAACGCTGCAAAAGAAGTTCGCTAACTTTTGGAGTAAGAAAAAAGAAAGCAAAGGCCAATAGCCAAAACTCCGGAGTCAGAAGTAGAGCGTATTTTTCCTCTCTGATTTTAGAGGATGAAGAAGTATGGAAGACCTTATTAAAAAGGCTGCACGAGACATCGTAGAAGCAAAAAAAGTTGTTGCGTTGACCGGGTCAGGAATGTCAGCAGAAAGTGGGATACCGACCTTTCGTGATCAAGGGGGTTTTTGGGAAAAATATAATCCGGATGTGTATGCGCACATCGACACTTTTTTTTCTCAACCAGAAAAACCCTGGCAGATGGTAAAAGCGTTTGATCAGCAGTTAAGGGCAAAGCCCAACCCTGGGCACTTAGCTTTAGCAGAAATTGAGAAGATGGGCTTTTTAAAGGAGATTATCACCCAGAATGTGGATAACCTTCACCAGCAGGCGGGAAGTACAAAGGTTATTGAATTCCACGGTAATCTTCGGCGTGGTGTTTGCTTAGTTTGTGGGAAATATTATGAATGGGGAGAAATTACCCTGGAAGTGCTTCCCCCGCGATGCGAATGTAATGGGGTTTTAAAGCCCGACGCAGTCTTTTTCGGAGAACCAATACCTGAGGAGGCTTTTCAACGGGCTTATGAGGCGTCTCGGAAATGCAAGTTAATGTTTGTGATTGGAACCTCAGCAATAGTTTATCCTGCTGCCAGCATTCCTCAGGTTGCCAAACAGGCTGGCGCGGTGGTCGTGGAAATAAATCCTGAAACAACTCCACTGACAGATTTTGTTTCCGATTATAGTATCATTGGAAAAGCAGGGATTATCCTCCCGCAAATCGTGCATGCATTAAAACAGCTGGCCTAATTTTATTCTTTCAGAACTAATCGCAACCAACGTTCTTTCTTTGAATCCCTCGATCGCTTGACTGATCAGCTCCCTCAATAATTTTTCCTCTTAAATACGGGTAAGCTCAAACAGCGGCGATATATCTCTGACCAACAAAAATTCGCTTTCTTGATAAAACTGATGGCTCTGATATAATAAACTTGTTTTTTAGGATATCTTTTTTAAATTAACTCGTGTATGAATCTCAATAAAATCATCTCCAGCCCGATCCAAGAAGTCTGAAAAAACGAGGCGAAAGAATAAGCAGGTCATGTTAGAAAAACTCTTACAAAAGTGGAAACTGCGTAAGCATAAGCCCTCAAGAGATACTTTCTCAGAAATCTTCCGGGTCAAATATGAACACTTTCGCGAACTACTCAATGCCAATGCAGAACTCGCAAAAATTATTGCCGACATAGAAGAAAAGTTGCAGGGACATACAATTTTTGGCATGTCCTATGTTCGTTCGCAAGCAGTGCAGGCAGTCTTTTATACTCTCCGAATGGTAAAAAGCCTTAATGCTCTTGCAAACAATAAATACTTTCTCCTTGTAACAGTCCTTGAGGAGTTACGTTCCAGCATCAAAGAAGAGATCGAAAAAAGAATGGAAAGTCCCATAATCGCATTGACCCTTCCTTTTTCCGAGGTTAATCGCGAAATGGTAGACTGGGTTGGAGCTAAGAGCGCCAATTTGGGGGAGATGCTCAACCGACTTAATCTCCCTATACCGGAAGGGTTTGCGATTACTACTCGCGCCTTTGATCTTTTTCTCCAAAAGAACAATCTTATTGATGAGATTAATAAAAAAAAGATGGAGTATAACAGCGCTGATCCAGAAACAATTAATCTCCTCAGTGATGAAATTCAGAGTTTGATTATCTCGGCAACTGTTCCTCCAGAACTGAGTGAGGCGATACAAGCCGCTTATGATTACACGATAGAGAGAATCCAAAAGAAAAGTTACGGTGATTTTTCTCCTCATGTTTCCCTGAGGAGTAGCGCCCTGGGAGAAGATAGCGAACTTTCCTTTGCCGGTCAATACCTGTCCGTCCTCAATGTTTCCCGAGATAAGCTTATTGAAACCTATAAACATATCGTGGCTAGTCTCTTCACTCCCCGGGCGATTTCTTATCGTTTTGCCAAAGGACTTCGCGATGAAGATATTGCTATGGGTGTTGCGTGTCTTCAGATGGTAGAGTCGGTGGCGAGCGGAGTCATTTATTCTCGGCACCCCTTTAGCCCTTTAGAAAATAATTTTATCATTACCGCACTCTGGGGATTAGGCCCTTATGCGGTTGAAGGAGTAATTACCCCTGATACTTATACTGTTGCCAAGGATAATACTCATGCCATCCTTCAAACCACGGTTGCCATCAAACCACGCCAGTTGATCAGCAATCCTGATGGGGGGCTTAAAGAAGTTCTTATCCCCGGTGAAAAACAAGGCCACCCCTGCTTATCACCCGAACAGATCACGATGTTGGCTGAATATGCCGGTAGGATAGAGGAACATTATGGCACTCCTCAAGATATAGAGTGGGCACTCGATAAAGGAGGGATTATTTTTCTACTCCAGACCCGGCCGCTCCGGCTGTCACCTGGTGATCAGCAAAGAATGATAAAAAATGTTCCCCCGTTAACAGAATATACACTTTTAGTGGAAAACGGGGCAGTTGCGTGTCCCGGAGTGGGATCTGGAAAAGCTTTTCTGGTTCATGCGGATGAAGACCTCATAAATTTTCCTGATGGCGCTATTTTAGTGACCAAACATTCCTCACCCAATTTGGTAATCGTGATGTCGAAGGCGCGGGCGATTATCACCGACATTGGAAGCGTAACCGGACATATGGCTTCACTGGTCCGGGAATTTGGGATACCGACAATATTGAATGCCAAAAATGCCACCCGTACTATTACACCAGGATTAGAAATAACCGTGGATGCTTATTCAGGACGGGTATATCAGGGGAAAGTTCCAGAACTTTTCAACCTGCAGATAAACAAAGAGCCTTTTTTCAAGGATGCGCCGGTCTATCAGGCTTTGAAGCGAGTAGGTGATTTCATTGTGCCCTTGCGTCTTTTTGATCCTAAATCTTCTGAGTTTTCTCCCGCGCACTGTAAATCTCTTCATGACATCATGAGGCTCGTTCATGAATTTTCTTATGCTGAGATGTTTCAAATCAGTGACTTGGTCTCGGATGTGAAAGGAGGCGCCCTGAAATTAGATGCTCCGCTTCCGCTGGACCTCTATATTATCGATTTGGGCGAAGGGTTAACCGGGCTAAGCGAAAATAGCAAAAAAGTAACCGTCGATAAAATTGTTTCGGTTCCTTTTCGGGCGCTCCTTCAAGGAATGCTGCATGAAGATTTGCGTTTTCAAGGACCGCGACCAATTGAATTAAAAGGCTTCTTTTCGGTCATGAGTGAGCAGATGTTTTCTAACCCCCAGGCGGCCGAAAGATTCGGTGAACGGACCTATGCCATTATCTCCGATAAATATCTTAATTTCAGCTCTCGGGTCGGATACCACTATGGTATCTTAGATGCGTATTGTGGTCAGAGCATCAATAAAAATTACATCACTTTTTCTTTCAAGGGTGGAGCGGCTGATGATGTGCGGAGGAACCGGCGTGCCCGCATGATCGCTCTTATTCTTAAGAGGCTTGATTTTTCTGTTGAAGTCATAGCGGATCGGGTTGATGCCCGGCTCAAAAAATATGAGTCTTCGGTGATTGAAGAAAAATTAGACGTGATTGGACGGTTGCTTCAATTTACCCGACAGATGGATATGCTGATGCACAGTGAAGCCAGCGTGGAAACCATCGCAAAAAATTTTTTAGAGGGGAAATACGACTTAGGGTAACAAGATTTTTATTTCTTATATATATCCGTCTGGCTGATATTCATAAACCGCAACGCTTTACCCTCTTGCTTATAGTAGATCCGAACTTCATCCCCCGCGTCCCAGGTATAATCCGGAAGTTTAAAGTACTCTTCGGGAAGGCTCACGGTAACCAAAAATTTTTGTCTCTTAGAGTAGATCGTAATAGTTTTTTTGTCTCGGTCTACTACGGGAAATTTTATGGGCTTCTTTTTCTCTTTGTCAAAAACCAGTGAATTGTCTTTCTCCACATTTTCCTTTTGATCAAGCAGAGTGTAGTTGATAGTGTTGAAATTTTGTGTTGACGGGTCAAAAATAATTATTTGCCGGTTCTGGGTATCAAGCTTCATCCGAAGTCCAGGCTTGGGCTCCGGACCCATTTCAGCTGGTTTCTTGGGGATCTCATAAATTATCGGGGGGAGATAGCTATAGTCAGGATTTTTGGGGTCAGGGCTTGTATCCCGTATAAGTGTACAAAGCCCTTTTTCTTTATCATAGGCTACTACTCTTCCCTGGTCTACTTTACCAAACTCCTTGCAACCAATGATAAACGTTAGAAATAAAATTAGTCCTAATGGTATAAGCCAATAAACTTTTTTCACCATGTGGTTCTCCCCATTGAGAGGTTTCATTATAAAAAATTATCTACAGACTAAGCGTTATATGGTAGCCGCTTTCTTGGAAGCGATCTCCTTCCTGGCACCAGCGAGCATTTTGACAAAAATGTAGAGGGACAAAACACTCACAACCGCTAAAACCGCGACGGTGGCAGCGGCATCGCACAATCCTTTTACGGAGGGGAAATATGTCGGAATGAGCTTAAGGACAATAGAGACGGCACAGCCAATGACCGCACAACCGAAAGCGATGCGAATACCATAGCCTTTGATATATTTCGTAGCCACCGTGCCGATCTGTGCCCCTACCGCTGCCCCAACCAGCATGATGAGAGCTGCCAAAAGTTCGGTGCGACCTTTGAAAGTATAGGTAGCTGCCCCATAGAGACCGGACATCATGACCTCAAAAAGATCAGTCCCCACGGCGATATACGTTGGGCAGCCAATAATATAAATAAGAGACGGCATGCGGATGAGTCCGCCGCCGATACCGAGTATTCCTGCCAACCACCCGGTAATAAAACTCACCATGATCGGTAGCCAGGCTGAACAATAAATTCCGGCAGTCTTTAAATGAATCATGGGAGGGATTTTGATCTTTTGAAAGGTTTTATGCCATTCAATGCCAGTGGCAAGCTTATCTATTTCTCTCCCTGCTGCTATCGCCTCTTTTTCTTTTTTCTTTCTTTTGTACACATCACTGAAAACCATCCAGGTAATAAAAGCCAAAAGAACCAAATAGAGATACCGCACGATAATTTCAACGCTTCCCATGCGTTCAAGCCACATGACCATCTGAGCGCCGGCTTCAAACCCGGCGATGGTACCAAACAGCATGATAAAACCAAGCTTGTAGTCAACATTTCCAAACCGCCCGTGCCGCATGGTGGAGATGAGTGACTTTCCCGCCATATGGGCGATATCGGTGCCGATAGCAAAAGCCATAGGAAAGCCGAGAATATTAAGCCCGGGAGTTACCATCCAGGCACCCCCCATACCGAAAAAACCACCGATAATACCAACGCCAATACCGAGAATAATTAAGCCAGGCCAAAATATCTTGACCCCCGCGATCGGCATAAGAATATATAACCATTCCATAAACAAACCTCCTCATCCTCNATAAACANATTAGTGCNATTAGTGCTCTGCCAGTTCCCTTGACTTGAGGTCAATGCCAATTTTTTTCATAATGACATCGGCAATTAATCCAAAAATTACACCGATGATGGGAATAATGGCTACGGTTAACAGCGCAAAATAAAGATGACTTTCATTATAAAGGTTGGCCCACCAAGCCAGCATACCAGTAATATGGCGGGTATCAGCAACGATAACGATGGGAGCGTCTTTCCCTCCACCAGCTGCCAAAGCAATGTGAGGCACCAGGAGGAAGGCCAGAATCCCTAAATTCATCATTTTTCCTAATGGGTTTTTCATTTTTCACAGCCTCCCTTCTTGTTTTGGTGGATGATTTATCTTCCTTAGGAGTTTAGGCTTTTATATTTCTTTTTTCTCGGGCCATCTTTTTTTCATGAGCTTCCTCGATTTTTCCCAGGAGCTCATCAAGAGGAAACGGTTTTAAAAGATAATCATATCCTCCCAGTTTTGTTATTTCTACTGCTGCATCAATGGAAGCATGCCCGGTAAGGATAATAACTTCAAGAAACGGATTGATTTTTTTAATCTCGGCCAAAGCCTCCATGCCATTCATTTCCGGCATTTTGATATCCAGGAGGATCACGTCGTAGAGGGTTTTCTTTATTTCTGCGAGCGCTTCTCTGCCGGTTCCCACGGCAGTAGTATCAAGACCTCTTACTCTGAGTCTTTCGCTCAGGGCACTCCGGAATGCCTCTTCATCGTCAACAACAAGTATTCGTGGTAGCGTAGGCATCATGAGCTGTTTAACCGAGAAAACGCCTTAAAATGAAAATTACCTTAACACCCATCTCTTCCGTATCTGACTGGGAACTAATGCTAAGCGCCTATATGCCATACCTTGCGCCATGAAAGTATGACATTAATCATATTAAATGATGATTTTTGTCAAAATACAATATTATTTTTCTCACAAATAAAAATTGATGGTTAAGTTTTACTCGGCGCATTATCTAATTTTTTGAGATTTTGTAAAATTTTTAGAGAAGAATCGGTTGTCATCCGGGAAATTATTTTTTCCATTTCTTCATCTTTATACCCGTATTTCTTTTGGATTCTTTTCTGATAGGCCTCCTTAAGCACCTGAAGAAGTATCTCCAATTCACAAGGTTTTTGAAGATAGTAGTAAGCTCCTAACTTAGTGCTGCGGATAGCAGAATCAATGGAACCATGACCAGTCAAAATAATTACCTCTAAAAATTTATGCTCCTTCTTCAAAGTTTCTAATACCTGTTCTCCACCCATGCCGGGCATCTTTAAGTCCACCAAGGCAATTTCAAAGTCATTTTTTCGAGCGGCTTCGATCGCTTCTTCTCCACTGCTTACCGGAGTAACCTCAAAATTTCTCAGCTCGAGACGTTTGCAGATTGTTTCAAGGAATTGTCTTTCATCATCAACCAGTAATAGTCTAATTTTTTCTTCCATGAAATCTCTCTTTGTATTTATGATTTTCTTTGAAAAGGAAGGAGGACTTCAAAGGTTGAACCTCGTCCAACTTCGCTATTAACTTCGATTTTCCCGCCCATGCTTTTAATGATTCCGTAGCTTACCGACAACCCCAAGCCGGTTCCCTTGCCAACCTGTTTAGTAGTATAAAAGGGAAAGAAGATTTTTTCCATTTGTTCGGGGGTCATCCCGCAACCAGTATCCGTGATGGTCACCCCGATAAATTCCCCTTTCATCATGGTTCGAAAAAAAATTGTTCCCGGGGGGGTAGTAGCAGCAATGGCATTATTAATGATGTTAATAAAAACTTGCTGGAGCTGGTTCCGGTTCGTATAAATCTCCGGTAAATTTTTATTAAAATCACTTTCAACGGTAATATTGGATATCATGATCTCGTTTTGCATCATCCGGATTACTTCCTGTAAAATTTCATTGATATCCTCTGACTGTAATTTTACCTCATCCTTGCGGACGAATCCCAAGAGTTTTCCGGTAATATCCCGGCACCGTAAGACCGCATTGAGAATAATATCCAGGTGTTTATTGTATTCTTCGGGAGTTATCTCTTTGGTATAGAGTTGAGGGTCGAGCATGTCTTTCAACAGCCCAGCTTCTTCCCCGATGATAGCTAAGGGATTATTGATTTCATGAGCGATCCCGGCCGCAAGCTCACCTACTGATGCAAGCTTGGCCGCATGAAAAAGCTGGCGCTGAAGATCATATTTCGCGATATCGGTTTTTTCTAAGTGCCCGACAAATCGTGTGGCGGTAAATAGGACAACGGCAACAATGACAACGAGAAAAGCAAAAGAAAGGGTGATGATGATAAAGCGAGTGCGATACATGCTGGCGTAAGCTATTTTTAATGGTTGCAGCACAACGAGGCACCATTTTACTTCGTGAAGCCAGGAATAAGCGGAAAGATAGGTGTCCTTATTAAGAGAAATTTCTTGTGCGCCTACGGTTGGCTCAGTTTCCGGAAGGTATTGAGAGGATTCGAGGATTGTCTCCAGAGGTTTTGGTACACTTTGGTATTTCCCCTCGGCATTAACAATAAAGGTGAAAACGTCTCCGGTATTTTCCAGGGTATGAATAAAGTCTGCGAACCTCACGGGATCAACGGTTGCTCTTAATACCCATTTTTTTCCCATTACTTCCTGGGTCACCGCAAGGGTAAAGTGAGGTTTTTTCCGAAACCCTAAATACATGTCACTGATAATGTACTTTTTGTTTCCCTGCATTAAAGAAATGAACCAGGGTTCTTTGCTATAGTCCTTATTTTTGAGAAAAGAAAAAGGGCCTGCATACGCCAGATGGATTCCCTGCTCATTAAATAAGCCCAAATCAACAAAGGTGGGGCTGTCTTGTTTGAGTTTTTCCAGACTTTTTTGCATGGTTGCGTCAGAGGAAGGAATGAAAAAGTTCGGGCTCTCAAGCAGATTTTTAAGGTTTACCACTCGTTCCTGCAAAAACAGGTCAATGGTGTTACGCTGGCTTTCAGCAATGGATTTGAGATGAGACTTGCTGCTTTCGGTGAGGGTTATGGTAAATTGAAAGTGGAAATAAACTGAAAGCAAAAGTAACGGCAGAAGGTAGATCACCAGAAGCCGTATGAGGGTTTTTTTTCGCAGCCGATCATAGTGCACCTGGATCGCCGCCTTATCCATGGGCAAGGAATCGTAGGCGGGTTTCTCCGGCGGGTTCATTTTTT
>JGI20214J51088_10001218_pt1 | contig 17510 bp, 11 predicted proteins | sample WetSurMetagenome_FD_51088 | JGI IMG/M metagenome (IMG submission 51088) | reverse complement strand
TACTGTCAAAATTCCGACAGGTCAGACAGAGGGTACTATTGAAGTGAAAATAGCGGGCGATCCGACCGATACCCGCCAGTCAAACCTTCAGTTTACGGTTCAGCTGAGTAATCCCAGGAATTGCACTCTTACGACGACATCAGCAAAGGGAATTATAATAACCGAAAACGGAGCCAATCTTGCAACAGATAACAACGGCTATTCTACTCCGCTTACCTACCCTGGATATACGCTTGTGTGGAACGATGAGTTTTCAGGTAAGAGTGTGGATCTGAGCGTATGGAATATGGAAACCGGAAATGGCAGCAACGGTTGGGGGAACAATGAGCTGGAGTACTATACAGGCAGTCCGAAGAATGTTTTTGTTTCAAATGGCAACCTCATTATTGAAGCCAGAAAAGAAACTATCGGAACCTTCAGCTATACCTCAACCAGGATGACCACACAGGGAAAAAAAGAATTTAAGTATGGAAGGATTGACATGAGGGCAAAATTGCCGGTTGGAAAAGGAATATGGCCGGCCCTCTGGATGCTTGGGTCAAATATCAATACTGTTGGCTGGCCTGCATGCGGCGAGATTGATATTATGGAGCTTATCGGTATTAACCCGTCAACTGTATATGGGACCTTGCACTGGAGTAATGCCGGTTCCCATGCTTCAAAAGGGTCAAACATCAAACTTGACTCAGGTGACTNTTCCGATGCCTTTCATGTATACAGCCTGATCTGGACAAAAGACTCTCTTCATATCCTTGTTGATGATAAAAAATACTTCGAGTTANCGGCCGCAGAGATTGGCGTTCAAAACTATCCGTTCGATGCCAGTGAATTTCTTATTTTTAATGTTGCAGTAGGTGGCAACTGGCCGGGTCCGCCCGATAACGCAACCCCGTTTCCCGAGAGAATGTTCGTGGATTATGTAAGAGTATTTCAATGAATCTAAACCAAGAATACCGACCATATATAAAATAGAATACACTCCTCATAAAAAGACCTATTGATGAACAGGATAATTGTAATAGGAAGTTCCAACACCGATATGGTGATAAAAACAAGCAAACTCCCCGCACCCGGAGAGACAATTCTTGGAGGAACATTCCTGCTGAATCCGGGAGGAAAAGGTGCGAATCAGGCAGTCGCTGCTGCGCGTCTTGGAAGCAAAGTCACCTTTATAACAAAAAGAGGCAATGATCTTTTCGGGAATCAGACCCTCGGTCTGCTGATGAGGGAAGGAATTGACACTCAATATATTATTAAAGACAACGAATTGCCCTCCGGGGTTGCACTGATCACTGTTGATTCCTCTGGCGAAAACAGCATTGTGGTGGCGCCCGGATCAAACGGAAATCTTTTAAGTGAAGATATTCCATCTTCCATTTTCGAAAACGGGAAATATGAAATCCTCCTTCTTCAGCTTGAAATCCCTATTCCCACTGTGGAATTTTGTGCTGTCAGTGCCAGTGAACATAATATTAAAGTTATACTTAATCCTGCTCCCGCTTGTCCCCTGCCTGAGAAACTGCTGACTCACACATGGCTGATAACTCCCAACGAAACAGAAGCGGAAGCGCTTACAGGTATAAAAATCACCGACATACCATCAACAGATGCAGCTGCATCCAAATTACAGCAGATGGGTGTAAAAAATGTAATTATAACACTTGGTGAAACAGGCGCATATATTAAATCTGACGAATTCACCGGTTTGGTTGCCGGCATTAAGGTGACCCCTGTCGATACTACTGCTGCCGGAGATGTATTTAATGGTGCAATTGCCGTGGGTATTTCCGAAGGCAAGGGACTGAAAGAGGCTGCTGCTTTTGCAAATAAAGCTGCTTCAATAGCAGTGACACGAATGGGAGCTCAGGCATCAGCTCCCTTTAGAAATGAAATTCCCTAGGTTTGGCCCCCCTGTCCCCTAAAGGGGGGTTGGATTCAGGAAGGAATTATACCCCCTTTAGGGGGAAGGGGGCAAGCATTCAGGGAAGGGGGCAAATACATGCAGGATGAGGACTTAAAAAATCAGGAAATAAATCAGTTATTTGATATTTAAAAAAGATGAAGAAAATCTTACTCACATTAATGGCCTGCAGCCTGGTATTCCTAAGTTGTTCAAATCAAACCTCGGATAAGATGTCAAAACCTGCCAGGATTATATTCGACACAGACATGGGTCCTGATTATGACGATGTTGGAGCGCTAGCATTTCTTCATGCGATGGCAGACAGCGGCAAAGCAGTTATTCTGGCAACTGTAGCCTCAAACAAACACGAGCTTGTTGCCCCTTCAATTGACGTTCTGAATACTTACTTCGGAAGGGGTGATTTGCCAGTAGGAGCTCCAAAAACACCGGGAGTAAACCTTGGATCATCACAACATTGGGCTGACTCAATTGTAGAAAAATATCCTCACGATATTCTATCGACCTCCCAGGCTTCAGATGCTGTTGAAATTTACCGCCGGATACTTAGTAAGGAAGACGACCACAGTGTGACGCTGGTGACTGTCGGATTCCTGACAAATCTGGCTAACCTGCTGATCTCAAAACCTGATAATTACTCTTCGCTTGACGGGAAAGCACTTGTCAGCAAAAAAATAAAAAGACTGGTTTCAATGGCAGGTGGATTTCCATCAGGAAAAGAGTTCAATATATTTATGGATTCTGTAGCCTCAAAATATGTTTACGAAAACTGGCCGGGGGAGATAATATTTACCGGTTTCGAAATCGGTTCAAAAATCCACACAGGCATTAAACTGATAAATTCGGATATAAAAAACAGTCCGGTTAAAGATGTTTTCAGAATTAGCATCCCCCTGGCGGAAGAAGATAAAAACGGAAGAATGAGCTGGGATGAAACAGCAGTTCTCATCGGAGTATACGGGACCGAAGGGTTCTTCGATACTGTAAAAGGTAAAATTATTGTTAACCCGGACGGCAGCAATACCTGGGAAGATAAGAGTGACGGCAATCAGTATTATGTGAAATTTAAGAAACCCGCGGGTGAGATAGGTGATTTTATTGAGGCGAGGATGATGCATCAACCGGTTTTGAAGAAAAAATAAAAGTTAATATCTCAAAATATGAAAAAGACAAATCTTTTGTATTTAGTTCTAGTGCTGTTTCTTGTTTCATGCAACACAACACCCGAAGGCTTCAGAAAATTAAAACCCGATGTACTGAAGGATAAAATTGCGGGCGGATGGGCAGGAAAGATGATTGGTGTTACATATGGCGCACCTACTGAATTCAGAGCGCAGAATAAGATATTCAGCGACTCAATAAAATGGAAACCGTCTGATATAAGAGGAAGTATGTGGCAGGATGATATTTATGTTCAGCTAACATTCCTTATGTCGATGGACAAATACGGAATCGACGCTCCTGCAAAGAAGTTCCAGGAAATGTTTGCTAAAGCGGGCTATCCTTTATGGCATGCCAACATGCAAGCCCGGAAAAACTATTATGACAGCATTTTTGTGCCCCTGTCGGGAAGTCCTGAGTTTAACCTGCATGCCGATGATATTGATTTTCAAATTGAAGCCGACTATCTTGGATTTATGTGTCCGGGAATGCCAGTAACAGTGTCAGCTATGGCCGACAAGATCGGGCATATTATGAATTATGGAGATGGAGTCTATGGCGGAATATTTGTGGGAGCTCTTTATTCAGAGGCATATTTCGAAACAAATATTCCAAAAATCATTGAAACAGCACTTAAGGCAATCCCGGCTGAGAGCGACTATGCAAAAATCATCCGCGATGTGATAAAGCTTCATGGTCAGTATCCTTCCGACTGGCAGGCGGCGTGGAAGGAAATTGAAGCCAAATGGGGAGATGTTGATATATGCGGGGCAGGTTCCACTTTTAATATCGATGCGAAACTGAACGGCGCTTATATTGTTCTCGGATTGCTTTATGGTGAAGGTGATCCTGCTAAAACGCTTGAAATAACAACCCGTTGCGGCCAGGATTCTGATTGTAATCCATCAAATGCAATGGCTGTTCTGGGAGTAATGAAAGGATTCAGCGGACTTCCGACCGAGATGCAGGACGGAGTGAAGGCAATGGGGGACTCGATCTTTATTAATACAACCTACTCTTTTAATTCGGCTGTAAAAAGCACTATCAGGTATGCTGAGGATCTTATTCAGAAAAATGGAGGCAGGATTAGCAGGAATGATATTCTGATCAAATACCAGCAACCTGTTCCGACCACCCCGGAGGTTTCTTTCCCTAACCTGGTCTTTGACAAAACTGTATCGGTATTCAGCGGGAAAGAATGGAAGTTTAAAGGGAACTGGAAACCACTTGAGATTACCGGAGATGACAAAAAGATCACGAAACAATCGATGTATAGTGAGACAAAGGNCGATGAGCTTGAATTTGATTTCAATGGTACCGGAATCTCAATTGAAGGTAACTGGTATAAGGAAGGAGGCAAAGCTGATATTTTTGTGGATGGTAAGCTTCATCGTAAAATAGATACATACTATAATTTTGCTAACCAGGAACATACAGTAAGTATCTGGCATGCATTAAACCTTGAGCCCGGGGATCATAAACTCAGCATTATTGTTAAAGGAGAAAAACGTCCTGAATCTGCTGGCACCAGAGTTTATATCACTTCTGCGACTATATTCAAGACAGCTCCCAAGAAGAATGAATCATATAAATTTTCCTTCGAGAAATAAGATAACTGATTATCGGAGAACGTTATGTTCTCTGCTTTTTACTTTTTAATTTTAACTTTTTACTTTTTACTTCAACATCATGTTCATACCACAAAGTTACACACTGGCCGTTATACTCTGCGTTATAACGATGATCTGCTGGGGATCATGGGGCAATACCCAGAAACTCACAGGAAAAACATGGAGATTCGAACTGTTCTACTGGGATTATGTATTCGGAATAGTTCTGTTCTCGCTTCTGCTGGGCTTTACCATGGGAAGCACCGGAGAAGTGGGACGTGGTTTTCTTAAGGATATAAAACAGGCAGACTCGCACAATATCATTAATGCCTTAATCGGAGGAGCTGTCTTTAATGCTTCTAATATACTACTGGTGGCTGCCATGGCTATTGCAGGAATGGCTGTTGCTTTTCCTGTTGGAGTGGGTATAGCCCTGGCTCTCGGGGTTATAATAAATTATGTCTACACTCCTCAGGGAAATGCCGGATTATTGTTTGGCGGAGTTGCAATGATAGTAATAGCAATAATAATCGATGCGGTTGCTTATAAAAAACACAGCATTTCACTGAAAAAGGTATCAGGAAAGGGAATTACTCTCTCAATATCTGCTGGTATTCTTATGGCTCTCTTCTATCGTTTTGTTGCCAGCTCAATGGTCACTTCATTTGAGAATCCCGAAGCCGGTAAACTTACACCCTACTCTGCCGTATTCTTTTTTTCAATTGGTGTTCTGATCAGCAATTTCCTCTTCAATTATCTGATCATGAAACGGCCAGTTGAAGGAAAACCCCTCAGCTTCAAAGATTACAGGAAAGGCAGTTTTGATGTTCACCTCAATGGAGTTATGGGTGGTATGATATGGAATATCGGAATGTCAATGAGTATACTTGCTTCAGGAAAAGCAGGGTTTGCTATATCTTACGGTCTCGGACAGGGAGCGACTCTGATTGCAGCACTCTGGGGAGTATTTATCTGGAAAGAATTCAAGGGCGCTTCAAAGTCAGTTAATACCCTCATCCTTATGATGTTCCTGGCCTATCTGGCAGGGTTGGCATTGCTGATTTACGCCGGTGCTTAACTTTAATTTTTTGATTTTTCTTTGTGTTCCTTGGTGTTATCCTTTGTGTTATCCTTTGTGTACCTTTGTGGTTAAATAAATTTATTTACCACGAAGGGGCACAAAGGTTTTCACCAAGGAACACAAAGGAAAGCTACATCAGGTCTTTCTCAAAAGCCTCTTTGTTGAATTTGTATTTATTCCCAAAAAATCTGATGATCTCCTGGGTATCGGAATAAGCGTTTCCCAGACATGTAGATGCCCCGGGTGAAGGAGTAATATTAATAATGATATTATCACCTGAAAGCTTTGCTTCTCCCATTTCAAGTTTCCTTGTTGTATTATTCACAATTTGCGGCCTTGTCCCTCCGATTCCCTTTGCAAACTTCAATTCCTTAAGCTTAATGGAGGGCACTATCTTCCTTATCTGGCGTATAAAAAGCCTTTTTCCTACAAACGGGAGATCATACAGGAAATTCATTACAATATAATTGAACAGTACCCTGTCGAAAATAATCTTCAGAAGGCTGGCAATAGGACTCAATCCCATCCCAAAAGTTTTCCAGTATTCTGAGAAGGTCGACCAGTTATATCTTTCAAGCTGAAAGATGGGTTTTGCGGTAGGGCCAAACCTTGTAATAGCATCTGTGTGGACCTCAGGATCACCATGAATTGCAGCAAAGGGCAGCTTGGCTTTCTGGATAGTATATACTTTGCCGTTGAGAACCTTTGGGGCAGTATAAAAACTGCCAGCCATAGAGAGTAATGAAAGATTTTTACCGTAACCAAGTGATTTTCCGATCATAAGACTATGCCCTCCTGCAGCAATAACCACAACAGTCGCACTGAATTCACCTTTGTCGGTCAGTACATTATAAAGATCACCGGTCTTTGAGATCTTAATCAGNTTGGTATCAAGATGGATATCAAGACTCGGGTTAATAGTCAGGGCATTATCTACAAAAGAGTGACAGAGCCTTTTAAAATCAACTGTATATCCGTCCTGGGTAACAAGAGCAACAATCTCCTGACCTGGATCTCTTCCTTCAAGAACCCTTGGCTCAATCTTCCCGATTTCCTCCTTTCCTATCATCCTGAGGTTAGGAAAAAGTTCACTGAAAGGAGGATACCTCTTTTTCAGCTCCTCAACCTGATTCTTTCCAACAGCGAGAACCATCTTTGAGTATTTGCTGAAAAGTTTCTTATCGGCAGATACCTTCTTCTGGTTTTCCAGATATTTCATAACCATGTCAGCCATCTGCTTAACGCTTTTAGCTTTATCGATGGTATAATTGGTTTCAATATCACCAAAATGGAGAGTCTGGCTATTATTATAAGATGCTGAATTAACAAGACCGAAATCGGAGTATTTTTCAATCAGTCCGATGTTTTTTAAGTCAGTATATTTACTTAGAGTATATAGCAATGCTGTACCTACAACACCGCCTCCGACTATAAGTACGTCATACCTGGTATTTGCCTCGTTCATTTTCTTAATCTCGCTTGTTTAAAGGGATATATTCATGCTTGCCATAAACGTTTTTAAATGCGGGCCTTATTATCCTTTTTGCCGAAAAAGTAAGTTCCTCGATCCGGTGAGTACACCATCCCGAAACGCGTGCAATAGCAAATAAAGGAGTATAAAGTTCCTTTGAGATATCAAGGCATGCATAAACGAACCCTGAATAGAAATCAACATTTATACAAACTACTTTGGTTGATTTTTCTCCTTTGAAAACCCTGAACACCTCAGGTGTCAGTCGTTCCACAAGGGCATAAAGCTCAAATTCATCAAGCCTTCCTTTCTCAATAGCCAGTTCACGTGCCTTAGCCTTAAGAATGGCTGCTCTCGGGTCTGATATGGTATAAACTGCGTGACCTATTCCGTAAATCTTACCTGAAAAGTCATTAGCTTTTTTATTCAGAATCTTAAGAAGATGCTTCTTTACTTCTTCCTCATCCGTCCAGTTTTTAACATGGAGCTTCATGTCCTCCATCATTTCCAGCACTCTAACATTGGCACCTCCGTGCAATGGCCCCTTAAGCGAACCGATGGCCGAAGTTATTGAAGAATAGATATCAGTTTCTGATGAGCTTGTCACCCTCATTGTAAATGTTGAGTTATTCCCGCCTCCGTGTTCCGCATGAAGAACAAGCATCAGGTCAAGAAGATCAGCTTCAAGCTTGGTAAAACCTTTACAGTCTCCCTTTATCAGATAAAGGAAATTTTCAGCCGGGCTCAGATTCGTCTGAGGATGGCGGATGGAAAGAGTTTTTCCTTTATACAGATGCCTCAATGCCTGGTAAGAATAAGCTACAATTGTCGGAAATTTGGCTATAATGTTAAGCGACTGTTTGATCATATTGTCGAGGGCAATACTATCGGGATTATCATCGAGTGTATATAATCCCAGTACTGATCTGGCAAGAATGTTAAGTACATCCTTTCCTTTCATCGACAGGATCATATCCTTCACAAAATCATCAGGAAGGGCTCTCAGCTGTGCCAGATGGGATGAGAATTCCTCCAGTTCCTTATTACTTGGGAGATGCCCTGTAAGAAGCAGGAAAACTGTTTCATCAAAACCATGACGATCTTCCTTCTGGAAACCTTTGGTAATATCCTCAATGTCTATTCCCCTGTATAATAATTTACCAGGAATAGCCATTACCTTGCCGTCTTCCTTCTTATACCCTACAACATCGCCGATATTTGTGAGTCCGACCAAAACCCCTGTTCCATCTTTATTCCTTAAACCGCGTTTAACTTCATACTCCTCAAAAAGCGCAGTATCGATCTGACATGACGCTCTGACAGATTCCTCCAGTTTCGCAAAATAACTATTGTCTCCCATAAGGTATTAATATTTATGTTGTTAAGAATTAATGTTAGATATTATAGCGTCAGCAAATTCGGAGGTTTTTAACAGGGTTGCATTCTCCGTTAACCTGTGAAAATCATATGTAACTTTCTTGCTTTGAATGGTTCGTTCAAGTCCGGAGTAAATACTCTCAGACACTTCACTCCATCCCATATAATCGAACATCAGCGCACCGGAAAGGATCACTGAGCCCGGATTGACTTTATCCTGATCAGCATATTTTGGTGCAGTGCCGTGTGTCGCTTCGAAAATCGCGTGTCCGGTTTCATAATTGATATTTGCGCCCGGGGCAATTCCGATACCCCCTACAATGGCAGCCAGTGCGTCGGAAATATAATCACCATTGAGATTCAGTGTAGCAATAACAGAATATTCAGCAGGACGGGTAAGTATCTGCTGAAGGAAAGCATCAGCAATCACATCTTTTATTATAACCTTTCCTGCCGACTCAGCATTTTTAAGCTTTTCATCTGCTGCCTTCAACCCTTCTGTATCGGCTATCTTTTTATGCTGCTGCCATGTAAAAACAAAGTCTCCAAATTCTCTTTCAGCAAGAGCATATCCCCATTTCATGAATGATCCTTCGGTAAACTTCATAATGTTTCCCTTATGCACCAGGGTAACTGATGGTAACTTTTTATTTATAGCAAATTTAATAGCCTGCCTGACAAGACGTTCAGTTCCTTCTACAGAAACAGGCTTTATGCCTATCGAAGCTGTATTCGGAAACCTGATAGATTTAACTCCCATCTCCTCTATGAGGAACTTTTTCACTTTTTCTGTTTCCGGTTTACCATTCATAAACTCAATTCCGGCATAAATATCTTCGGTATTTTCTCTGAAGATATGCATATCGACATTTTCGGGATGCTTTACCGGACTTGGAACTCCTTTGAAATACCTGACAGGCCTGTAACAGGTATAGAGATCCAGAACCTGTCGTAAAGCTACATTTAATGACCGCATTCCTTCACCCACAGGAGTGGTAAGCGGTCCCTTTATTCCAACCAGGTATTCCCTGAAAGCACTCAGTGTATCTTCGGGTAACCAGTTCCCTGTCTGCTTAAATGCTTTTTCTCCGGCAAGTACCTCTTTCCANGCNACCTTCCTTTTTCCATTGTAAGATTTATTTACTGCGGCATCAAATACCCGGACTGATGCTTTCCAGATATCTGGTCCAGTTCCGTCACCTTCAATAAAAGGGATTACAGGATTTTCCGGTACTACTAATTTCCCGTTAACAAGTTTTATTTTCTCAGCCATTTTTACTGTTTGATTTTCTGATAATATTTAAGGCACTACCGGCTTTGAACCATTCAATCTGCGATTCATTATAAGAATGGTTTGCCTGGAATTTTTCTTTTGATTTGTCTGTATGTGTAAGAGTGACAGTCAGTTTACTGCCGGCAGCAAAATCTGTAAGGCCGGTTATATCTATTCTGTCTCCCTCTCTGATTTTATTATAATCGTCCTTGTTAACGAAGGTGAGAGTCAAAACACCCTGCTTTTTAAGATTGGTTTCATGAATTCTTGCAAAAGATTTAACGAGAACCACTTTTACTCCCAGGAACCTTGGCTCCATCGCAGCATGTTCACGCGATGATCCTTCACCGAAATTCTCTTCTCCTACAACCGCAGATCCTGAAACGGAATCACGGTATGCCCGGGCAACAGAGGGGACTGTATCGTACGATCCTGTTAACTGGTTAAGTATCTTATTTGTCTGATCATTAAAAGAGTTTACTGCGCCGATCATATAGTTTTCTGAGATGTTCTGAAGATGCCCACGGTATTTCAGCCATACACCGGCCATTGAGATATGATCTGTTGTGCATTTTCCTTTTGCCCTTATCAGCAGAGGAAGATTAAGAAAATCTTTTCCGTCCCATGCGGCAAACGGAGTAAGCAGCTGAAGCCTGTCTGAACCCGGATCAATAATAATCTTATCATCAGCTTTTCCGTGAACAGGTTTCTGATATCCCGAATCGATATTACCGAAGCCTTCCGGAGGCAGGTCCATACCCTCGGGTTCTGCGAGCATTACAGGTTTGCCATCAGAATTCATTATTGCATCAGTGAGAGGGTTGAAGGTGAGTTTTCCGGCAAGAACAATCGCTGTTACTATTTCAGGAGAAGCCACAAAAGCATAGGTATTGGGGTTGCCATCGTTTCGTTTGGCAAAGTTTCGGTTAAAGGAATGAATTATTGTATTAACTTTTTTGTTATCTGCATCTTTACGTGCCCATTGGCCTATGCATGGTCCGCAGGCATTTGCAAATACTTCCCCTCCTATTTTCCTGAATAACTTAAGGAAACCATCTCTTTCGGTGATAGACCTTATCTGTTCGGAACCCGGTGTTACCTTAAACTCAGATTTGGCTACGAGTTTCTGTGATATTGCGTTTTTCACCACCGATGCTGCCCTTGAGATATCTTCATAGGATGAATTTGTACATGATCCGATGAGTCCAGCCTCAACATCAATCGGCCATTGATTCTTCTTTGCAGCTTCCTTCATCATCGAAATGGGAGTTGCAAGGTCAGGAGTAAATGGACCATTAATGTAAGGTTCAAGCTCAGAAAGATTGATTTCAATAAACTGATCAAAATATTTTGACGGATCAGCGTAAACCTCGTCATCTGCCTTAAGATGACTGCTGTTCTTTTCAGCCAGGTCTGCCACTTCCTGTCTTCCTGTGGCAACCAGATAGTCTTTCATTGAATTGTCAAAGCTGAAGACGGAACAGGTGGCTCCTGTCTCTGCGCCCATGTTGCAGATAGTTGCTTTACCTGTACATGAAAGAGAAGAAGCACCTTCGCCAAAGTATTCAATAATACTTCCCGTTCCTCCTTTCACAGTCAGTAACCCGGAAATTTTGAGAATAATATCTTTGGAAGAAGTCCAGCCACTTAGTTTGCCTGTCAGTCTGATCCCAATGAGCTTAGGGAATTTCAATTCCCATCCCATACCGGCAAGCACATCAACGGCATCGGCGCCACCGACACCGATAGCCACCATTCCAAGACCACCGGCATTTGGAGTGTGTGAGTCAGTGCCAATCATCATACCTCCGGGGAAAGCATAATTTTCAAGTACGATCTGATGAATTATTCCTGCACCCGGTTTCCAGAAACCTATATCGTATTTATTGCAGACTGAGCTCAGGAATTCATAAACTTCCTTATTGGTAATTCCAGCCGACTTAAGATCAGCAACCGCCCCCGATTGTGCAAGAATAAGATGATCACAATGAACAGAAGTAGGAACAGCTGTAGTTTCTTTTCCTGCCATCATGAACTGCAGAATAGCCATCTGTGCTGTTGCATCCTGCATAGCAACACGATCAGGTCTGAAATCGACATAATCGATACCTCTTTTATATGATTTTGCCTGGGATTGCTGGTAAATATGACTGTACAGGATTTTTTCGCTTAAGGTCAAAGGGTGATTAAGTTTCTTTCTTAAATCTAATATTGTTGAATCCAGCCTCTTATAGAAAGATTCAATCATCTCTAGGTCAAATATCATAAGATACTGTTTTTTAACTGTTTATATTCTAATTTGCCCGCTACCTTCTATAATCCATTTATAGGTTGTCAGTGCCTCCAGCGCCATTGGACCGCGAGCGTGCAATTTCTGAGTAGAAATTCCAATTTCAGCTCCGAGACCGAACTCTGCTCCGTCAGTAAATGCAGTAGAGGCATTTGAATAGATCGACGACGCATCCACCGAATTACAGAACAATTGAACGTGATTTTTGTTCTCTGAAATTATTGCTTCGCTGTGTTTCGATCCGAACTCAGAAATATGGTCCAAAGCCTCATCAATTGAGTAAACTGTCTTTACTGCCATTTTATAAGATAAGAACTCAGTTCCAAACGACTTACTATCAGCTTTCTGAAGCAGTTTACCTGGATATTTTCCAGTTAGTGCGCCAAAAGCTTTCTCATCGGCATATATTATAACGTCTGCATCAGCGCATTTCTCTACTATATAACTGAGATCATCCAAACGTTTTTCGTGTATTATAAGGCAATCGAGGGCATTACATACGCTTACCCTGCGGGTCTTTGCATTATACACTATCAACCGTCCCTTGTCCTTATCGCCTGATTCATCAAAGTATGTATGGCAGATGCCTGCCCCGGTTTCAATGACAGGGATAGAGGCGTTTTCACGTACGAAATCAATAAGGCTTCTGCTCCCTCGCGGAATGATCATATCCACATATTCCCGTGCATTCAGAAGCAGCATAGTCTCTTCACGGCCAGCAGGAAGAAGTGTGATCACATTTTCATTAATCCCAAATCCTCCCAGGACTTCCTTAATCATGTTAACTATAACTGTATTTGAATTTATTGCGTCACTGCCTCCCTTGAGAATACAAACATTCCCTGATCTGAGACAGAGAGAAAAAACATCGAAAGTCACATTTGGCCTTGCTTCATAAATAATGCCAACAACACCAAATGGAACTGTTACCTTGGAAATTACAAGTCCATTATCCCTCACATTCTTTAAAAGAGTCTGACCAACGGGGCTTTTCATATTTGCCACACTCCTGATGTCAGAGGCAATATTCCTTATCCTTTCAGCGGTCAGAGTCAGTCTGTCATATCTTGGATCTGATGGGTCCATCTGATCAAGATCTTTTCTGTTCTCCGACAGGATAACTTCTGTCCTTGCAATAGCTGCATCAGCCACTGCAAGAAGAGCCGAACTGATAATATCGCTCTCCAGGACATTTAATGACCTGCATGCTTTTTTTGCATTCCTGAACAGAGGTGTACAATCCATATACTTAAATTCTCCTTTTTCTATTCCTGAAAAATTGACCTGCTTTTTTCATTTATAAGCAAATAGTCATAATGAATAAACGGCTTATTTAGCTTTTTACCCATATTCTGTTCGGTCTTTTTTGAGTCGAACTGAGATTTCCCGATTCCCATAATATTCCCGTCTTCATCCATAATGCTGACTACGTCGCCGGTCTTAAAGAATCCGTTCACTTTGATAATACCTATCATGAGAAGGCTGGTTGCTTTCTCATCAAGGAGTGCTTCTTTTGCACCATTGTTGATCATTACAGAACCAGTGGCAAATGTGTCGGAATGTGAAAGCCATTTTTTAACTCCGGTTTCCTTCTTGCTGCTCGCGACAAAGTGGGTATACGGAACATCCTTCCCCCTTACAATGTCAGTAATTATTGAATCACGCGTTCCGTTAGCAATAAAAACATCGACGCCATGAGCTGATATCTTGCGCGCAATGGAACATTTAGTGAACATACCTCCCCTGCCAAAGCCTGATTTGGCAGTTGAAATATACTTATCGAGATCCTCAGACTTCTGATCGATCTTGGAAATAAGCATTGTTCCTTCCTGACCCGGGATACCTGTAAAGACGCCGTCAACATTCGAAAGGATAATCAGCGATTTGCAATCCATCATAGATGATATCAGTCCCGACAATTCATCGTTATCGGTGAACATCAATTCATTTATGGAAACTGTGTCATTCTCATTCACAATAGGCAGTACATGATTTTCGAGCATTGCCGAAATACAGTTCTTCATATTCAGATAATGCCTGCGGTCCCTGAAACTTTCCTTTGTAGCCAGAAGCTGGCCTGCATGAATATTGTATTTTCCGAAGAGAAACTGATAACTCGACATCAGTTTAACCTGACCTATTGCTGCCCATATTTGTTTTGATGCTACAATATTGGTTTTTTTGGATGGTGACACCTCGCTCCTTCCTGCAGCAACTGCACCGGAAGATATTAGTACCACTTCGATTCCCTGTTTGTACAGAATAGCAATATCCTCAACAATGCGCAAAATTCTTCCGTCATTGAGAGAACCATCGGGCTGAGTAATAACATTACTTCCTACCTTTATAGCGATCCTGTTAAAATCCGGCTTCACCTTTTTCAATTTATAACTATTAATACCCTATATTGTATAATTTGTCGCAAAATTAATAGAATATGTGAACATATTATAGCAATACTGAATATTTCAGATTAATTATTTAAATCAGGAATATTCTGCGGTTTCCGTCTATTCAGACGATACCAGAACCGAAAGATACCGTTCCACAAGTTAGACGGGAAAGTTAAACAGCAATCAAAAATATGACAATTATCATGAATTGGATAACGCACTCTCAAAAAGCGCTATAGCACAAGCATTTAACACAATATTCGTGCAAACCGAAATTAATAATTAAAAGTTGCAGCTTTTCATTCCCCTGAGTTTTTCTTTAAGTAATACTTTAAATTGATTTACTTCTTCTCTCGATACTTTTCAGTAATTTCAATATTCCATTTCTGTAAAACACTAATTTAGCAAATTGTACAGAACATTTTCTTACAACGGATTTATNCNTTCAGAATGCCAGACATATTTTTCCAGTTGTTTTAATTTTAAGAATTACCCGAGATCCCAAAACATGAATCAGGTTTTCGCATTTGCAGCCTCTCTGAATGAACAGGTAAAATGGCATGGCAACCATACAGAAAATGACTCGCAGAAATTACTGAATGCAGGTTGTTTATCGATGTTTTATGAAAATGGAAATCTCAGGTATATCTCCGCGGGAAAGGAAGAAATTATCCGCATGATTTATTCTGCGGTTCGTATTAAGAACTGGATAACAATAGCACCTGAAATTATTAGCGAGGAAACGGAAATTCATCCTGATTCATTCAACATTAAGTACAAATGTCTCTATAAATCGGGAGAAATAAGGTTCTCAGCCGAATATATAATTGAGGGTAAGAATGATAACTCATTGACCTTTATTTTAAAAGGAGAAGCCTTTACCAGCTTTGAGAAGAACCGTATCGGATTTTGCGTCTTGCATCCTGTTATGAATAATGCAGCTAAAGACTGTATTATTGAACACTCTGACGGGAGTTTGGAAACTTCTGTCTTTCCTTTTTCAATCAGTCCTCATCAGCCTTTTAGCGATATAAAGTCGATGAAATGGAAGGTTTCTGATTATAATGTCTCAATTGCCTTCAATGGAGATGTTTTTGAAACTGAAGATCACCGTAACTGGACAGATGCATCATACAAAACTTATTGTACTCCTTTAAAGCAGCTATACCCTGTCAGAATCGAGAAAGGCGAAAAGATATTTCAGAAAATTGAATTAAAAGTTGAAGGAAATTTAAGAAATGAAAATTCTGGCAAATTAGATGAACAGATATATATTTCCGCGGATATCCGAAAAAGCTATACAATGCCATCAATTGGAATTGGACGGTCTACCAGGCTTTTTTCACTTTCGGATAATGAAATAGAAACACTTAAAAAAATACAATTTGAGCACTATCGTATAGATCTCTATCTTTTTCACAATGATTGGAAAAGCAAGGCTGAACTGGCTGCAGATGAGGCATTGAGATTGGAATATCCGATTGAGCTTGCACTTTTCTTTGATGAGAATTATAATGATCAGGCATCTGATTTTATCAGTTGGATATCAAACTCACACATGACATTCAAGAGAATAACCATTTTTCATAAAAATCAATCATCAACACCCTCCTTTTTATCAGAAATGATAATCCCTTTATTTAAAGATGCTTTGCCGGGAATTAAAACCGGTGCAGGAACAAACGCCAACTTTGCCCAGCTGAACAGGAACAGGCCTGACCCATTGTTATTAGATTATTTAAGCTATTCCATTCATCCTCAGGAGCATGCAAATGACACTATTACCCTCACCGAGAATCTTGAGGCACAAATGTACACTGTTGAAAGTGCCGGAAAATTTTCAGGTGGTAAAGGAATATGGGTCTCACCTGTGAATATTATGCGTCGCTTTAATGCGAATTCTGAAAACTATGAAAATACATATGAGAAGGCAGGATGTCCACCACAGGTCGACAGCAGGTTAATGTCGCTATATGGAGCTTGCTGGACAACCGGTAGTCTGAAATATCTGATTGAATCAGGGGCTGAAGGAATGACCTACTATGAAACTACCGGAGAGAGAGGCATTATTCAGGGTGAATATCCCTCACGATGGCCTGTGGAATTCAAATCTGTTGCCGGAATGATCTTCCCGGTATACTTTGTCTTCAGATTTCTTCTTAAATATAAATCATTCAAAATACTTAAGAGTGAAAGCTCAGCCCCTTTAAAGGCTGCTTCACTTATACTGACTGACGGAAATGAGATAAAGTTTATTATTACTAATTTCACTTCCTCAGTACAAAGAGTAAAAATTCATAATCTCAGCGGATTGTCATGTTTAAAAATCAGGCAGCTTGATGCTGATAGTTTTGCAGCTGCAGTATCTGACGACAGCTGGCTTGAAGATACACGACAAACAAAGTTAGAACAGTTGCAACCACTGATTTTAAATCCTTTTTCAGTGAATTTTATTGATGCATGTATTAAACTTTAGGATATTTGTAAGCGGCTAAGAGGAAATAAATGGCTATAACTATCAGAATCGATAAGAGAACCAGCACTCCCAAGTACGAACAGCTTGTCAATGAAATTTTGAGACATATCAGGTCAAAAAAATTACTCATCGGAGATAAGCTGCCATCGATTCATGAAATCTGCAACAACTATGATATATCGAGGGATACGGTAATTATAGCATATAATGAATTAAAATCCAGAGGAATCATAAGCCCGAAACACGGTAAGGGATTTTATGTTGCATCTACCACAATCAGGAGTAAACTTAAGATTTTCCTTNTGTTCGATGTAATGAACGGCTATAAGGAGGTTCTTTATCGTTCCTTTTTAAANGGTCTGGGATCAGACTACCATGTTGACATTTTCTTCCACTACTATAATCTTAAGGTATTTGATCAGCTCATAAGCAACAACATTAGCAAATACGGTTTTTA
>JGI20214J51088_10001217_pt1 | contig 17510 bp, 15 predicted proteins | sample WetSurMetagenome_FD_51088 | JGI IMG/M metagenome (IMG submission 51088) | reverse complement strand
CGCCCTTCGGTCTCGCGACCGGCTTGTTCACGAACCGCCTCGACGAGGCCTTGCGCGCGGCGCGGCGGCTCGAGGTCGGCGGCGTGCACATCAACGAGACCTCGAGCTCGCGCGTCGACGTGATGCCCTATGGCGGCAGCAAGGACAGCGGCTTCGGCCGCGAGGGCCCGCGCCACGCGGTGCGCGAGATGAGTGAGGAACGCATGATCACGATGCTGGCCTGATGATGCGAATCCTGACCGATCGAGGAACGAGTCAATGACCACGATGAAAGGCGGCCAGCTGATCGCCGAGACCCTGGTGCACGAAGGCGTGCCGTACGTGTTCGGCATCTGCGGCCACGGCAACGTGGGCATCCTCGATGCGCTGTACGACGTGCGCGACCAGCTCAAGCTGGTCTCGCCGCGCCACGAGCAATGCGCCGGCCACATGGCCGACGCCTACTACCGCGTCAAGCACCGGCCGGTGGCCACGCTTACCAGCACCGGCCCGGGGTCGGCGAACATGGTGATGTCGCTGGCCACGGCCTTGAGCGACTCGTCGGCCTTCATGGCGATCACTGCCAACGTGCCGACGAGCCAGCACAACCGCGCGCCGTTCCAGGAGCTGTACAAGCACAACCAGGCCGACTTCGCGCAGGTGCTGCGCCCGGTCGTCAAGCGCGCCTTCCAGCCCACACGCGTAGACATGCTGCCGCTCGCGCTGCGCCAGGGCTTCGACACCATGGTCACCGGCCGTCCCGGCCCGGTGAACCTGGACATCCCGTACAACGTGTTCCAGGAAGAGGCCGAGGTCGAGCTGCCGGCGCGCTCGCACCTGGACAAGCCGCACCGCCCCGGGGCCAGTGAGGCGGACCTGGCCGCCGCGCTCGACCTGCTCGCCGCGGCGCGCCAGCCGGCGCTCTTCATCGGCCACGGCGCGACGCTGTCCGAGGCCGGGCCCGAGATCACCGAGCTCGCGCACCGCTTGGGCATCCCCGTGATCACCTCGCCCAACGGCATGGGCTGCATTGCCGGCGACGACCCGCTCGCGCTGGGCTTCATCGGCCGCAACGGCGCGTACCCGGCGAACCAGGCCGGACGCTTCGCCGACCTCGTGATCACGCTCGGCACGCGCTTCGACGACCGCAGCAGTTCGAGCTGGCACCCGGGCTATTCGTGGAACTTCCCGACGACCAGGCTGCTGCACGTCGACATCGATCCGCAGGAGCTGGGCCGCAATTACCCGCCAGCGCTCGGCCTGATCGCCGACGTCAAGACCTTCGTGCGCCAGCTGCTGAACGCGCTGCCAGCGCGCCCCGGCATCGGCGCCGCCAGCTTCGCGCCCTGGCTCGAACGCGTGCGCGGCTGGCAGGCCGAATGGGAGGCCTTCGTGCGCCCGCATTTCGGCGACTCGACCAGCCCGCTGCGGCCCGAGTTCGTCGTGGGCACGCTGCAGAAGGTGCTGCCCGACGACGTGATCCTCGCGCTCGACTCGGGCGTGCACCACAACTGGTTCATGCAGTTCTGGAAGGCCAAGCGCCCGCAAAGCATGCTCAACAGCTGGGGCTACAGCAGCATGGGCTTCGGCGTCTGCGGCGTGATGGGCGCGGCGCTCGCTGCGCCCGACCGGCCCTGCGTCGCGGTCGTTGGCGACGGCGGCTTCACGATGGCGCCCTACGTGCTGTGCACCGCGGTCGAGTACGAGCTGCCGGTGGTCTGGATCGTCTGGAACAATTTCGCCTGGGGCGCGATCCGCGACCTGCAGTACGGCCTGTTCGACGGCCGCGAGATCGGCACCGCGTTCTACAAGGGACAGACAGGCGAGCGCTACAACCCCGACTTCGCCGCCTGGGCTCGCGCCTGCGGCGCGGAGGGCTTCACCGTGACGCGCCCGCAGGAGCTGGGCCCCGCGGTCGAGCAGGCGCTGAAGCTCAAGCGTCCCTGCGTGATCGACGTCCATGTCGACGCCGAGGTACGCCCCCCTTCGACCGGCACATGGCAGTTGCCGCCTATTCCCTACAAGGAACCGATCTTCGGTCAGCCGCACGTGGCCCGGGCCGAATCACGAGGAAGCAATGAATGAGTGAATCCAGACCCCTGGCCGTCGTGTTCGGCGGCTCGCGCGGCATCGGCGCGGCCTGCATCGACGCGCTGCTGCGCGACGGCTTCGACGTCGCCTACACCTCTACTGCGCACTCGCAGCCGCTCGCCGCGCGCGGCGCCGGCAGCGCGGCAGGCTATGCCGCCGACGTGCGCGACGCCGCCGCGGTGGCCAAGGTCTTCGACGACGCCACGCGCGACTTCGCCCGCCCGGTGCATGCGGTCGTGGCCAACGCCGGCATCAACGTACCGCCGGGCCCGGTGGCGCAGTTCCCGGACGACGCCTTTCGTTCGCTCGTGGAAGTCAACATCGTCGGCGCCTTCCATGTGCTGCGCGAGGCCGCGCGGCGAGTTGCCGACGGCGGCGCGATCGTCGGGCTGACGACCTCGATGGTGCGCATCGCGGTGCCCGGCGGTGGCCCCTACACCGCGAGCAAGGCCGCGGTCGAATCGCTGCTGCGCTCGATGTCGAAGGAGCTCGCGCCGCGCAAGGTGCGCGTCAACGGCGTCGCGCCGGGACCGGTCGACACCGACTTGTTCCGCGCCGGCAAGACCGACGACGCCAAGGCGCGCTCGGCCGCGATGAGCCCATTCAACCGCGTCGGCGAGCCCGCCGAGGTAGCCGAAGTCGTGAGCTTCCTGCTGTCGCCGCGCGCCTCGTGGGTGCACGGTCAGATCGTTCAACCCAACGGCGGGATGGTGTGAGGTCGAGAGGCCGACCTCCAGCCCGCAAACGACCCGAGGAGACCGTGATGTCGCATTGGAAACCGCCTTCGCGCTTCGGCGCCGCCATCGGCTTCGTGTTCGCTGCGGGCCTCGCGCAGGCACAGGCCGTTCCCTATGGCGCCCCGATCGACCTCGCGACAGCGAAGAAGATCGCCGCCGCGGCAGTGGCCGAGGCGCAGAAGATCAACATGCCAGAGATCGTCGCGATCACCGACCCCGGCGGCGCACTGGTATACCTCGAGCGGATGGACAACACCCAGACCGGCAGCGTCGCGGTCGCCATCGGCAAGGCGCGCTCGGCCGCGCTGTTCCGCCGCCCGACCAAGGTCTGGGAGGACATCGTCGCCGGCGGCGGCGGCGGGCTGCGCATCCTGGGGCTGGAAGGCGCGGTGCCGGTCGAAGGCGGCCTGCCCGTCGTCATCGGCGGCAAGGTCGTCGGCGCGATCGGCGTCTCCAACGGCAGCACGCAGCAAGACGGGCAGGTCGCGAAAGCCGGTCTGGCCACGCTGAACTGAGAGCCGCGCGCCGACGATGCAGCCTGCGGCGCCCATCGACGTCGTCGTCGTCGGTGCCGGCGGCGCGGGCCTGGCGGCGGCGATCGAGGCTGCCGAGGCAGGCGCGAGCGTCGTGCTGCTGGAGAAGAACGCGCAGCCCGGCGGCTCGACCGCCTGGTCCATCGGTTCGGTGACGGCGACGCAAACGCCACACCAGCGACGCCGAGGCATCGTCGACAGTCCGGCCGACCACTGGGCCGACATGCCGGGTTTTGCCGGTGACCTCGTCGCGCGCGACAACGACGAACTGCGCCGGCTGCTCTGCGACGAGATGCCCGCCACCTTCCAGTGGCTGCTCGACAGCGGAGTGCGCTTCTTCGGCCCGATGCCCGAGCCGCCGCACCGCCGGCCGCGCATGCACAACGTGTTGCCCAATTCGCGCGCCTTCATCTACCACCTGGGCCGGCGCGCGCGCCGCGCCGGCGTGCGAATCCGCTGCAACGCGCGCGTCGACGCGTTGCAGTGCGACGCCGCCGGCTGCGTGACCGGCGTGCGCCTGGCCGGCGGCGAGGTCGTCGCGGCGCGCGGCGGCGTGATCCTGGCCGCCGGCGATTTCACGAACGACCCGGTTTACAAGGCCCGCTTCATGGGGCCGCAGGAGGCCCGGGTCGATGCGGTCAACGCCAGCGCCACCGGTGACGGCCAGCGCTTGGCCGAGGCGCTGGGTGCGCGGATCGTCAACGGCGACCTGGCGCTCGGTCCCGAGCTGCGTTTCCTCGCCCCGGCGCGCGAGACATGGGTGCGCCGGCTGCCGCCGTGGCGCGCGTTGGCGCGCACGATGCAGTGGGCGATGGAACACGTGCCGATGGCCTTGCTGCGCCCGCTGATGATGAAGTTCCTGACCACGATGCTGGCGCCCTCGAGCGCGCTCTTCGACGACGGCGCGCGGCTGGTGAACCGGCGCGGCGAGCGCTTCGGCGACGAGCGCGACCGCCCGGCCTGGCGGCTGCCCGAGCAGCCGGACAAGCTGGGCTGGATCCTGATCGACGCGCGCATCGCCAAGCGCTACGGCGCTTGGCCGCACTTCGTCAGCACCGCACCTGGCATTGCCTATGCATACCTGGACGACTACCGGCGCAACCGCGCCGACCTCTGCACCGAGGCGGCAGGCGTCGAGGCGCTCGCGGTCAGGCTCGGCATGGACCCGGCGGCGTTGGCGCGCAGCGCCGAAGGGCTTGGCGCCGGGCCTTATCTGGCGCTCGGACCGGTACGATCGGTCTTCGTCCACGCCGAAGGCGGGCTGCGTGTCGACGACGAGCACCGCGTACTGGACGCCGCGGGCCAGCCCATACCCGGCCTGCGCGCGGCGGGCTCGACCGGCCAAGGCGGGCTGCTGCTCAAGGGCCACGGCCACCACCTGGCATGGGCCTTCGTCTCCGGGCGCAGGGCCGGACAACTGGCCGCGCGCCAAGCCCTGACCTCGCAACGAAAGGCGGCACCTTGAATTCTCCGGCAGCCCAGAGCGCGCCCCCGGCGTTGACGCAGCGACAGGTCGTCGCGGCGGTCGCCTTTTCCGGCCTCGGCTGGGCCTTCGACCTGTTCGACCTGTTCATCCTGCTCTACGTCGCACCGATCCTGGCGAAGGTCTTCTTCCCATCGGGCAACCCGATGCTTTCGCTGGCCGGGGTCTACGCGGCCTTCACCGCGACGCTGCTGATGCGCCCGCTCGGCGGCGCCCTGTTCGGCGCCTATGCCGACCGCAACGGGCGCAAGCGCGCGATGGTCCTGGCGGCCACGGGGGTCGGGCTCTCGACCGGTCTGATGGGTGCGGTGCCGACGGTGCAGACGCTGGGCGTGCTGGCGACGTTCCTCTTTCTGGCGCTACGCCTCGTTCAAGGCGTGTTCATGGGCGGCATGGTGGCGTCGACCCACACGCTGGGCACGGAGTCGATTGCCCCGCATCGGCGCGGCCTGGCCTCGGGGATCATCTCGGGCGGCGGCTCCGGCGTCGGCAAGCTCCTGGCGTCGCTGGCCTTCCTGCTCGTCGGCACCCTCTTCCCGGGGCCCGAGTTCGAGGTCTGGGGATGGCGCGTGATGTTTTTCACCGGCCTGCTCAGTTCGCTGCTGGGCCTGTTTGTCTTCACCCGCCTGCAGGAGTCGCCGATGTGGGCGGCGCTGCAGAAGGAGAAGGCGGCAGCCAGAGCCGCTGCGGCGAATATGGCGCCGACGAGTCTGAAGGCCTTCGTCCCGGCGGTGCTGCTCGGCATCTTGCTGACGACGGCAGGCGGTGGGCTGTCGTACCTGACCTCGGGTTACCTGCCGACCTTCATGAAGCTCGTCAATCACGTCAAGCCGACCGACCTGGGGCTCATCCTCAGCGCTTCGGCTCTGGCCGTGATCGTCTCGTCCGTCGTCGCCGGTGCGCTCACCGACCGGATCGGCCGCAAGCCTGCGATGGTGATCTACGGGCTGGTTTCGCTGATCGCCATCCCGCTGCTGTACCGGGGCCTCGCCGCCGCCAGCGACCTCTGGACCATCGGCCTTCATGCCGTGCTGCTCAGCGGCGTCGGCACGTTCTGCTATGCGCCGCTGCTGATCGTTCTGAACGAGCGCTTCCCGACTGCGCTACGCGCGCGCGGAACCTCGCTGTCGTGGAACGTCGGCTTCGCGCTGGGAGGGTCGATGCCGGTGCTGGTGTCGCTGTTCACCCAGGTCGCCTCGGACCTCGCGTTGTCATTGGCTTCGTCGACCGCGCTGCTGGCGGCTCTGTATCTCGCCGCGACCTTCCTGACACCGGTCCGGGACAACCGGATGTCGTGACGGAGCGTTGCCGCTGCGACGCTCTTGCGTTGACGTTCCTGAACCAATTACGGAGACAGACCGAGATGAAACTATCCAAGCTCGTCGCAAATCTCGCCCTGGCCGGCGGCATGGCCTGGGCGCTCGCACCCGTGGCCCGAGCCCAGGGCCCGGGCTTTGCGCTGTTCGACACGCACGTCCACTTCTACGGCAGCGACTTCGCGAAGTTCCCGCTCCATGCCGAACATGCCTACATGGGCAAGGCGGTGATGGAGGCGCGCGCCGCGAACCAGCCCAACGACACGACGAAGGTTTTTCGTGAATGGCAGGACAACGGCGTCGGAGCCGGCGTCGGCATCCAGTACGGCGCCGCCTACGAATCCGACAACCGCTACCTGCTGTCGGTCGCCGCGAGCCACAAGGACAAGGTCGTGCCGGTCGCGATCGTCGACCCGGCGACACCGGATCCGGCAGAGACGCTGACCCGGCTCGTCGACGACGACGGGGTTGTCGGCTTTCGCAAGCTCGGCCAAAGGGCGCCGGACGGCGGTTACCCCTGGCTGAGTTCGCAGGGGATGCTCAAGCTGTGGCAGGTCGCGAACGACAAGGGCCTGGTCGTCGAGCTTATGCCCTATCCGCGCAGCCCGGACCCGAGATTCCTGCAGGACATCGGCCGCCTCGCCGATCAGTTCCCGAAAGCGAAGATCGTTCTCGACCACTGCGACTGGCCGGGCACCGAGGGCGCGCCGTCCTACGGCATCGACGACTCCTACGCCGCGCTGGCCAAGCACCGCAACGTCTATCTGAAGTTCACGACCGAGAACTTCGAGCGGCTCAAGTCCGACGTCGCCGTGACGCAGGGCTTCGTCGGCCGGCTGGTCGAGGTGTTCGGAGCCGATCACGTGATGTGGGGATCCGACGCCGGGAACACGATGATGGATTACTCGAAGATGGTCGACGATGCGCTCGCCGCGACGAGCCGGCTGAATCCGGCGGACCGGCAGGCGGTTCTCGCGTCGACCGGGCGAGTGGTCTTTTCGCGGACGCACTGAGCTCCACGCCGATCCTCAGGGTTGACGCCATCGGCGCGCCGTAGCGAGCACACCGAGAATGCCGGGATGAGTCTCTCGGCCAGCCAGATCATCGTCGTCGCGACACCTGTCTTCTTCCTGCTGATCGCGGTCGAGTTCGCGATCGGCCGGGTGCGCAAGCGCAACACCTACCGACTGAACGATGCGGTCAACAGCATCAGTCTTGGCATGCTCAGCGAGACGAGCAAGGTCTTCACGCGCATGCTGCGCGTGGGGATCTATGCTGCGGTCTACGCGACGGTCTCCGTCGTCCCGGCCGACGAAGCCAGGGCGTTCTGGACCACCTGGTGCGGCTGGCTGCTCGCGCTCGTCTTCTACGACTTCTGCTACTACTGGCTGCACCGCGCGGGCCATGAATGCGCGGTCCTTTGGGCCGCGCACGTGGTGCACCACCAGAGTCAGAGCTACAACCTGTCCACCGCGCTGCGGCAGACGAGTTCGGGCGCGCTCCTGGGCTGGATCTTCTACCTGCCGATGGCGGTGGCGGGCGTGCCTCCCCTGGTTTTTGGATTGGTGGCGCTGGTCGACCTGCTGTACCAGTTTTGGGTCCACACCGAGCACGTGGGCAGGCTGGGCTGGTTCGACCGCTGGTTCTGTTCGCCTTCCAACCACCGCGTTCACCATGCTGTGAACGACCGCTACATCGACCGCAACTACGGCGGCGTGCTGATTGTCTGGGACCGCTTGTTCGGCAGCTTCAAGGAAGAAGATGAGCCGTGTGTGTACGGCACGCGCAAGCCTCTGAACAGCTGGGACCCGCTCTGGTCCAACGCCGAGGTCTACTGGTCGCTGGCGCTGGACTGCTGGCGGGCCCGCAATGCCGGGGACAAGCTGCGGGTGTGGTTCAAGCCGCCGGGCTGGCGCCCGGCCGACGTCGCGGCGCGCTACCCGAGGCCGACCTTCGACATCGCCCGTGCGCGCAGCTTCGACCCTCCGATGCGTCGCGCCGTCGCCTGGTTCGGCGCGGTTCAGTTCGTCGTGCTGCTGCAAGGCGTGGCGCTGTTCCTCTGGCACGCTGACACGATGCCGCTGCGGCAGTCCGCCGTCTGGCTGGCCGCGCTCGCGGCCGGCCTGTGGTCGGTGGGCGCGGTGATGCAGGGCCGGCTGTCGATGCTGCAGGTGCTGTTGATCGAAGCGGCGGCGCTGGCCACCGCCTCAGGGGCCGAGGGACTGGTCGACCTGCATCGCGTCTTCAAGCCGCTCGCGCTGCTGCTGGCGATGNTCTGCGTCGTGCGCGCCGGCGCCGTCCGGCCTGTCCGCGGCCGCGGCGACGTATATCTGCTCGGCGGGCTGGCCTTTTCGCTGGCCGGCGACTGCCTGCTGATGTTCCCGGGGTTCTTCATTGCGGGTCTGATCGCCTTTCTCGTCGCCCACCTGTTCTACATCGCGCTGTTCAAGCGCGGCCTGCCGTGGTTCCCGAGTCGGCGCGCGCTGCTGGGCACGCTCGGCCTGGGAGCGGCGATGTATGCGTTTTTGTTCGGCGGGCTGAATCCGGTCCTGAAGTTCGCCGTCGCCGCCTACGTCGTCGTGATCGCGCTGATGGCCGCGCAGGCCATCGGACGCGCCACCGTGCTGCGCGCCGAGGCGGCCGTCCTCGCGGCCGTCGGTGCCGGGTTCTTCATGCTCAGCGATTCGCTGCTCGCGACCAACAAGTTCGCGGTGCCGTTGCCGATGGCGCAGTTCCTCGTACTGGCGACGTACTACGTGGCGCAGGTCCTGATCGCCTGCCAGGCGCTCGGGCCAGGCGCCGCGCCCAACGGCGAACTCGATGGCGCACTGCCGGGCGGCGACGCGCGAGGCAATCGCCGGCCGGGTTCGACCCCGATGCCTCAGTAACCGGTCACCCGCCCCGGGATGACCGGCAGCGCTTCGTCGCTGATCAGCGCCCAGATCACGCGCACGATCGATTCCGAAGCGATCACGGTCTTGTTGTTCCCACTGGCGACCAGCTTCTCGCGCAGCTGGCGCCGCACGTCGGGCAGGCCCGTGAGTTCGAAGACCACGTCGATGCCGTCGCCCATGGCCACGATCTCGTCGAGTGAGCAGACCTTGATGCCGGCCTGCACCGCCGTCTGCCGGCCCGGGGTGTCCATCACTTCGGCGACGCAGACCAGTTCCAGGCCGTGGTTGAGTCTCTTGCCGATCTGGCGCAGGAAGGCCGATCCGATGCGGCCCAATCCGATGATCGCAATGCGTTGTCTTTCCATGGGTCTGGCCTCGCTACGTGTCTGGGCTGGAAGATGCGCACCGGTCCGGTTCGCGCGCCGGATCGGCGGTCGCGGCGAAGGGTCGGCCCGCAGGGGTGCTGCGAAGCGGAGTCTATCTGCCGCAGGCCCGCGCGAAGCGCCGCGACTGCCCGCCGACGCGCCGCCGTCGTCGGATTGCGCACGCGCCTCTCGCCCGGTCACGATTGCGCCCCTGGCCGCGGCGGGCCGGTTTCAGCCCGGCACCGCCAGCGCGTCGTCCGGCGTCGGCTGCGGATCCGCGGTCGTCGGACCCGCAGCCAGCGCGACCCCCTGCCACTCCCCGGCCTCGATCAGGCGCCTGACGACCGCACGGATCTCGTCGCGCACGATCGCGGCGCAGGGCGAGAGCTTCTGCGGCGGCAGCGCGTAGAGGTAGTTGGTGCGCGTCATCAGGGCGTCGGCCACGCGCAGGCAGCGCCATTGCTCGGGTTGGTCACCGAGCGCATGCACCGCGGCCATCGGCTTGATCGTCACGCCCATGCCCTGCGCGACGCAGTGCATCAACAGCGGCAGCGAGTCGATCTCGGCCAATGCATCGAGCGCCAGGCCCAGGCGCTCGAACTCGAGTGCGATGCGCCGGCGCAGCCCGTGGCCCGGGCTGGGCAGGATGAGCGGCAGCGCGGCCACCTCGGCCAGCGTCAGCGACTCCCGTCCCGGTGCCACCAGCGGGCTGGCCGCGGGCAGGATCACGAACAGTTCTTCCTCGAGCAGCGGCTCCACCGTCAGCTCGGAGGCCGCGGTCTGGCTGAACAGCACCGCCAGGTCGAGCTGGCCGACGCGCGTCATGTGCTCGAGGTGGCCGCTCAGGCCTTCGACCACGTTGAGAAGCAGCCCGGGGTACTTGGCGCGCAGGTGCTGTAGCAGCGGCAACCCGAGCCGGCACACGGTGGTGGGCGCCAGGCCGAGCGCTACTCGACCACTGACGACGGCGGTTTCCTGGCGCGCGACGGCCACCGCCTGGTCGAGCTGGCGCAGCATGAACTTGGCGTGGTGGTACAGCGCCTCGCCGTTCTCGGTCGATGTCACCCCGCGCGAGCTTCGCAGCAGCAGCGGCTTGCCGACTTCGTCTTCCAGCCGCGCCATCTGCTGGCTCAGTGCCGGCTGGGCGATGAAAAGCTGGCGCGAGGCCTTGGCCAGGCTGCCGCTCTCGACGATCTGCACGAAATACCTGAGCTGCCGCATGTCCATGGCAAACCTCCGTTCCTATAAGCTGACCTTATAGCTAACAGTGACAGCGCAATCAATGCGTGATAGCCCGAGGCGCGGCGCGTCGGACGTGACGCACGCCCTCGGAGTCGCTTAATCGTCGCCCAGCTGCAGCCGGCTCGGCTGGCGCTTCTCGACCGCCCATTTGAGCAGCGCCGCAGCGCGATAAAAGCCATGCGCGAACTTTCCGTACGGCAGGGTCAGGAAGAGCGCCATCACCGTGCCCAGGTGCAGCACGAGCAACGGCATCATCCAGCCCGTGGCGCGCAGTGCAGTCAGCACCAGGCCGCTCAAGCCGGTGAGCCCGAGCAGCAAGATAAAGCCGCGGTCCATTGGGTTCTGCGCCGCGTCACCCTGCAGCGGATGGCGCGCCAGGTTGAGCCGGAACAGCCCCGCCGTGCCGACCACAAGCGCCACGCCGCCGGCCACGCCCAGCAGCTTGGGCAGGCTTGTGTACGCATAAGGCGCCTCCCAGCCGAGCAGATAGTGGTAGACGGTGGCGACGCTGGTAGCCGCAAAGCAGAGCATGAAGCCGTAGAAGGTGGCGTGATGCAGGCGCCGGCGCGCCAGGCTGAAGGCATCGTCGGTTTCGTTGCAGCCGTCGCCATGGCCGCCGCCAAGGTACTTCAGGCTCAGCACGTCGTGCGCGGCCTCGGCCGCGGCGGCGCCCGAGACCGGCCCGGGCGGCGCTCCGCGCCAGAAGCGGTGCACGCCGATCGCCAGCGCGAACAGCGCGAACAAGAACACCGGCGCGAACAGGCTTACCAGCCGGTCATGCGGGAAGACTGCATAGAAACTCGTGCCCGCCGCGTTTTGCAGCGAGCCACTCCACGCCAGCGCGAGCGCTACGAACAGCGCCAACCCGGCGGCCAGCGCCAGCGACAGCGTGAGCCCGTTGCGCCGATACAGAGCACCGAAGGCCCGTGGCCAGGCGTGGGCCACGTAGGTGTCGCGCCGCACGCGCGCCAGGCTCTTCGGCACGTTGACGCCGAACTCGTGCGGCGGCGCGTACTGGCAGGCGTGCAGGCAGGCACCACAGTTGTGGCACAGGTTGGCAAGCAGGTGGACGTCGTCGTGGCCGAACTCGAGCCGGCGCGTCATCGCCGGGAATACGGCGCAGAAGCCCTCGCAATAGCGGCAGGCGTTGCAGATCTGGAGCACGCGCGCGACCTCGGCCTCGGGCGCCGAGAGCGGGTGGATCGGGATCACTCGCGCCGGCGCGGCGCCGACTTTGTCAGGCCGCGACATCGGCGCTCTCCTTCAGCGCGACCGCGGCCGCCTGCGTCCCGGCGATGCGACCGAAAGCGGTACCGATCGACATGCCGACGCCCGCGGTGTACCCCTTGCCCAGCACGTTGCCGGCCATCATCTCGCCGGCGACGAAGAGGTTGTCGCTGGCCCGCCCGCCGAAGTGCACCGCGGCGGTCTCGTCGGTCTTCAGCCCGAGGTAGGTGAAGGTCACGCCGGGCTTGAGTGCATAGCCGTAGAACGGCGGCGTGTCGATCGGCCGCGCCCAGTGCGTCTTCGCCGGCGCCAGGCCTTCGGTGGCGCAATCGTCGAGCGCGGTATGGTCGAAGCGGCCGGAGCGGCAGGCCGCGTTGTAGGCCTGCATCGTCTGCATGAAGCGGACCTCGTCCAGGCCGAGGCGGCACGCCAGCTCGCGCAGCGTGTCGGCCTTCGTGCCCGGAAACACCGGCGGCATGAAACGGCCGATCGCCTTCGCGTCGATGACCGAAAAGGCCACCTGCCCGGGCTGCTGCGCAACGAGTCGGCCCCAGATCGCGTAGCGCTTGGGCCAGAAGTCCTCGCCCTCGTCGTAGAAGCGCTCGGCATCGCGATTGACGACGACGCCGAGCGAGACGCAGTCGATGCGCGTGCAGATGCCGCCGTCGTAGAGCGGCGCGCGCGCGTCGATCGCGACCATGTGCGCCTGCGTCGCGTCGCCGATCGCGTCCGCGCCGACGTCGAGCATGTGCTTCAGCAGAGTGCCCTGATTGAAGCGCGTGCCGCGGATCAGGAAGTTGTCGGCCGGCCATTCGCCGCGCTCGTTGCGGCCCCAGGCCTCGCGCAGCCACTCGCGGTTCGATTCAAAGCCGCCCGCGGCGAGCACGCAAGCGCGCGCCTCGATGCGTTCGCTGCCGACGAAGGCGGCGACGAAACGGCCGTCCTGCAGCTCGATCCGGTCGACCGGCGCTTCGTAGCGCACCCGCACGCCGAGGCGCTCGGCACTGCGGTAGTACGCGTTGACCAGCGCCTTGCCTCCACCCATGAAGAACGCGTTCGTGCGCGCCGTGTGCAGCGCGCCCGACAGTGACGGCTGGAAGCGCACGCCGTGGCGGCGCATCCACGGCCGGCAGTTCGACGATGCGCGGATCACGAGCCGCGCCAGCGCCTCGTTCGTCAACCCGGCGGTGACCTTGAGCAGGTCCTGCCAGTACTCCTCTTCCGGGTAGGCGTCGACGAGCACGTCCTGCGGCGCGTCGTGCATGCATCGCAGGTTGCGCGTGTGGCCGGAATTGCCGCCGCGCCACTCGATCGGCGCTGCCTCGAGCATCAACACGCGCGCGCCGGCCTCGGCCGCCATCAGCGCCGCGCACAGCGCCGCGTTGCCGCCACCGATCACGAGCACGTCGATCATCGCCACCCCTCGCCCGGCCTCGAAGGCCCGAACTGTAGGTGCTGCGTCGGCGCGCCGACAGCGGGCCTGCGGCAACGGGGTTTCAGGCTTCGTGAAGGCTGCCGCCGACCCAGCTGCCGCCGCGCACGAGATTGCGCGCGACCTCAGCCATCACGACGCGCGCGGCCAGTCCGGCCGGCGAGAGTTCGTCGTCGGACAGACTCACAAGCAGGTTCGGCCGGCGCACATGGGCATCACTGATCTCGACGACGGCGCAGTCGCCCTGTGCCGGCAGCAGCGTTGCAGCGGCNCCGGGCTGGATGGTCGCGGCCAGGCCGGCGGCGACCGCGCCCATCAGCATCGTCAGCCCGTCGATTTCGGCCACGATTGCAGGCGTTCGGCGTGCGCGCGCGAACGCGGAGTCGACGAGCGAGCGCAGGTCGTGCGCGCTGCTCGGCAGCACCAGCGGCAATGCGGCGACGCGAGCAAGGCGCGTTCGCGCCGCGGCCGGCAGTCCGAGCGAACGTGCGCCGATGACGAACAGCCGCTCGTCGAGCAGCGGCGTGATGCTCCAGCGCCGCGCCGCGTCGGCCCGGAACAGCACGGCGAGGTCGATCTGGCGCGCGTTGAGCATGCCGGCCAGATCGCCCGACAGGCTCTCCACCAAGTGCAGACGCACGTCCGGATAGCGCTCGCGCATCGCCTGCATCAGTGGCAGCCCGAGCACGGTGGCGGTGGTCGGCGCCAGCCCGACGCTGACGTGGCCCGACAGACGTGCTTGCTGCGCGGCGCGCACCGCGTCGTCCGCATGCCGCAGCGCGAGCTGCGCCTGGCGCCAGAAGGCCAGGCCGGCGTCGGTGGGGACGACCCCGGTCGAGGTGCGCTGCAGCAGCCGCGTCGCGAGCTCGCCTTCGAGCCGGCTGATCTGCTGGCTCAGCGCCGAGGTCACGACTCCCAGCTCGGCCGCCGCCTGGCTGAAGCTGCGCGCCTCGACGATGCGGACGAAATAGCGCAGCTGTCTGAGTTCCATGCGGGGCGCGCGATGCCTATGACGTGCCAGCGATTGTGTGGCACGAGTCGCCGGACCGCCGCGTTGCGCGCCGACCTATCGATCGCGATCGCCGGGTCGGTCACCGGGTCGGTCGCGATTGTCACGGTTGTTGCGGCGCTCACGGTCGTCGCCGCGCTCGTCGCGTTGGTCGCGGCCCGGCGCCACCTGCGCCGGCCCGGGCTCGCGCCGGCCCTGCACCCGATCGTTGGGCGAAGGCTGGTGCAACTGCGGTTCGGGCCGCTGCGGCGCGAGGCCGGGCCGCGCTCCTGGCGGCATTGCGGTGCCCGGAGCCGGGCGCAGTGGCGGTGCCGGCGGCGGCGCGACGCGCTCACGCGGCTGATAGCGGTAGTGCTGATCGCGCAACTCGCGCTGCTGCTCTTCGGCGCGCGGGTAGCGCGGCCCGGAATAGCGCTGCTGGTAGCTCGGCAGCGGCGCCGGTGGGGGCGCGGCGCGGCGGTCCCAGCGGTTCCAGTCGCGGTGCTCGCGCTCCCACGACGGCCCCCAGTGCTCGCCCCAGCGCGGCGGCGCGTCGGGGCGCCAGCGGCGGAAGTACGGCGGGGGCGCGCGGTAGTAGTGCACCGGGATGCGCAAGATGAACACCGGCACCAGATTGGGCGCGACCAGGCCCCAGGGGCCGTCGTACCAGGAGCTGGCGTACCAGTCGTCGCCCTGGAACACCCAGTACAGACCGTCGTAGAAGAAGAAGTTCGCCTGCAGCGACGGCGCGTAATAGACGGGATAGCCCGGGATCAGGGCCAGCCTCGGATAGACCGGCACGTTGATGCCGATGCTCAGACCCGGGGTAGAGAACTGGATCGACAACTGCGCGGACGCGGGCATCGCGGCAGCGAGCAACAGGCACAACCCGAACCAGATCTTGCGCATGGTCAGCTCCTTGGTTACGGGCCTGCAAAGTCGGCCCACGCCATTGGCACAGAGTAGCCGAAGCGGGACAACGACGCCTTGCGTTGACGCAGCGATTCCTGCCGCGGCCGCGGCATGGCGACTTCGGGCACGGCCGCACGGCGCCGCGGCCCGGTGATAAGCTGCCGGCCCCGATAGCGTCCACCGCCCTAGGAGAAACCCATGCCCGGCCTGTTGCCCGATGTCGACCCCGACGGCCTGCTCGAGTACTCGGTCGTCTTCACCGACCGTGCGCTGAACCACATGTCCCAGCGCTTCCAGCAGGTGATGCGCGACATCTCCGCCACGCTCAAGGACGTCTACGGCGCGCATTCCGCAATCGTCGTTCCCGGCAGCGGCAGTTTCGGCATGGAAGCGGTGGCGCGCCAGTTCGCGACCGAGCGCAAGGTGCTGGTGCTGCGCAACGGCTGGTTCAGCTTCCGCTGGACACAGATCTTCGAGATGGGACGCATCCCGTCCGAAGAGACGGTGCTGAAGGCGCGCGTGGTCGCGCCCGGGCGCCAGGCGGCGTTCGCGCCGGCACCGCTCGACGAGGTCGTCGCGACGATTCGCGCACAGCGCCCGGCGGCCGTGTTCGCCGCGCATGTCGAGACCGCCGCCGGGATGATGCTGCCCGACGCCTACTTGCGTGCGGTGGCCGACGCGGTGCACGAGGTCGGTGGGCTGTTCGTGCTCGACTGCATCGCCTCCGGCGCCTGCTGGGTGGACATGCGCGCAACCGGCGTCGACGTGCTGATCAGCGCGCCGCAGAAGGGCTGGAGCGGCTCGCCCTGCTGCGCCTTCGTGATGCTCGGCGAGCGCGCGCGCAAGGCGATCGACGAGTGCACCAGCACCAGCTTCGCGATCGACCTCAAGAAGTGGCTGCAGATCATGGAAGCCTACGAAGGCGGCGGCCACGCGTACCACGCGACGATGCCCACCGACGCGCTCGCGCAGACGCGCGACGCGATGCTCGAGACGCGCGCGACCGGCTTCGAGGTGCTGCGCGAACGCCAGCTGCTGCTCGGCCGGCGCGTGCGCGCGGTGTTCGCCGCACGCGGCCTGCGAAGCGTCGCCGCCGAGGGTTTCCAGGCCCCGGGCGTGGTCGTCAGCTACACGGACGACGACGGCCTGCATAGCGGCCGAGCCTTCCTCGCCGAAGGCCTGCAGACGGCCGCCGGCGTGCCGCTGCGCTGCGACGAGCCGGCCGACTTCAAGACCTTCCGCGTCGGCCTGTTCGGCCTGGACAAGCTGGCCGACGTGGAGCGTTCGGTGGCAGCGCTCGAGACCGCGCTCGACCGCATCCTGGGCACCGGCTCCGAGGCCCGCGCCGCGGCCTGAGCGACGCGCCGNCGCGTCAGCCCAGCGCGCGCACCTCGTCCGGCACCGCGACCGCGCGNATGCCGGCGCCGCCCTCGCCGCGCGCGGCGAACACGCGCACCTCGGTGCCCTCGACGAGCAGGTCGGCGTCGCGCCAGATGCGGTGGCGCTGGACGAAGCTCTTCGTGCGCCACTCGGCGACCGTGGTCTCGATCGCGAGGCGCTCGCCGTACATCGCGGCCTTGAAGAACTTCGAGTGTGCGTCGACGATCGGCGTGCCGATCACGCCCCAGCGCGCCTCGGTCTCGCGCCATGTCGGCAGCCCGCGGTGGACGAACCAGTGCCGGCTCGCGGCGTCCATCCAGCGGAAGAAGTTCGGGAAGTAGACGATGCCGGCGGGGTCGCAGTCGCCGAACTCGACGCTGACCTTGTAGAGCGCTGCGGAATCAATGGGTGGTGTGTTCATGCGGTGGGGGCGGCGCGGCGGAAGCCCGCGGACGCGTTCATCAGGGTTCGGGTGTAGTCGGCGGCGACCCGCTGCGCCGCGAGGTCGGCGGCGTCGACCTCCTCGACGCTGCGGCCGCGCTGCATGACCATCAGCCGCCCGCACAGGTGCGTGAGCACCGCGAGGTCGTGGCTGACCATCAGGAAGCTCAGGTGCCGCTGCTCGCGCAAGGCCTCGAGCAGGTTNAGCACCTCGGCCTGGACCGAGGCATCGAGGGCCGAGGTCGGCTCGTCGAGCAGCAGCAGCTGCGGCTCGAGGATGAGNGCGCGCGCGATCGCGACGCGCTGACGCTGTCCTCCGCTGAGCTGGTGTGGGTAGCGGTAGCGAAAGCCGTGCCCCAGACCGACGTCGGCCAGCGCGCGCTCGATGCGCGCCTCGGCGTCGCCGAGGTCGTGGATCGCAAGCGGTTCGGCGAGCAGCCGGTCCACGGTCTGGCGCGGGTGCAGCGAGCCGTAGGGGTCTTGGAACACC
>JGI20214J51088_10001216_pt1 | contig 17516 bp, 24 predicted proteins | sample WetSurMetagenome_FD_51088 | JGI IMG/M metagenome (IMG submission 51088) | reverse complement strand
GGCCGTGGCCGTGCCCCAGCCTGCTGTTTCAGATTTACTTCAGGACAAAGGTCAGTTTCATCCTGAGGGTGTATTCGATAATCTTGCCTTTGTTCACCCTCACGCTCTGATCCATCGCCCATGCGTCGGTAATGTTTTCCAACGACGCGGCCGCCTGCGCGATCCCCTGCTTGAGCGCGTCATCAAAACTCCATTTCGGAACCCGCCGTGATTTTGATGGTTTTTGCGAGGCTCATGACGCCCCCTTCTGGTTGAACAAGCAGCTTAAGACCTGAAATCATTAATTTTCCCAGGGAATCCAACAAAAACCGGCTACTCCTGGTGAAGAGGGTCCCACCGACCCTATTTCATGCTGGAACGAAGCTTGACCGTCTCGCCGGCTACCGCAAACAGGCCATTGCCACGATGGTGCAGGGTCTGTGGTTTCTTGACCGCGGGATCGACCCAAGCCTGCACCACTTCGAGAATGAAAAAGTTGTAGCTGTTCACCAGCCGCGTATCAGCGACCCGGCATTCCAGGCTGGCATAGCATTCCGCGATCAGGGGCGCCTGCACCTCAGTGGCGGCCACCGGGGTGAGGCCGAACTTGGCAAACTTGTCGACCGTGCGCCCGGAGCAGTTGCCAATTCCAACCACCTGCTTCGCCAACTCCTGCGTCGGGATGTTGATCACACACTCCCGGGTCGCCTTCAGCGTGTCGAACGAGGCATTGCGGCCGCTGATCACGCAGCCGATCAGCGGCGGTTCGAACTCCATCATGGTGTGCCATGACATCGTCATGATGTTGGCGCGTCCCTTGCGGGCGGTCGTCAGCAGCACCGCCGGACCCGGCTCCAGCAGGCCGTACACCTTGGACAGTGGACAGGATCGTTTTGCCATGGCCGGACTCCTTCGAGAAGATAGGATAAATTCAGCTTAGTTCGTCGGGGACGCATGCGCGCTGTAACCGGTCGACAGGGCCGTGTTCCTTCGGGGACACAGCCTGTACTTATCGACGGCGCGGCAATTGTTCGGGGCCTGCTGCCAGCCGATTCGCCGGCCCGGGTTCAACAGCGTCGCTCATCCCTCCCTGCTTCTATCAGCTTGCGTCCAAGCTTGAATCCCGGGATCGACTGACCTATTTTTACTCTATCCCTGATGCATTTTGAGGAGAAACAACATGCTGCACGTTTCGACCGACATCAACCAACTGACCCGTGAGCCGGTGGTTGATCCCGATTTTCCTCACGCCCCGCCGGACTGGACCCGGAAAGACGCTTTGACCCTCGCCGGCAAGGAAGGACTCGTTCTCGCTGAGGATCACTGGGAAACCATTCGGGCCCTGCAGGGTTACTACGCCCAGCACGAAGACGAAACAACCATCAATCTGCGCGAGTTGCACGATGCACTGGATGAACACTTCCACGCAAAAGGCGGCCTGAAATATTTGTATACCCTGTTCCCGGGTGGACCCATCGCGCAAAGCTGCCTCCTGGCCGGGCTTAAGGCGCCCTTCATCGCCAGCGACCCCAGTTTCGGCAGCGTTGCCTGATCACGAACCGGGCCAAGGGAATGCGGGGGGTGGCTGCACTTTGCCGCGGTTAGGCGGTTCTGCCTCTNTCCCGTGCCGTGTCGCTTTGGGCATTGCATCAGATGAACGGGGCGCAGTGCTTCCAGGCTAACGTGCGCTGCAGGAAATGGGGCCTGTCAGTTGAATATGCCCTTGAACATATCCTTCAAATCCGGCTTGACGTCCTTCTTGGCGGGTTCAGCAGGCTGCACCGGGGCTGCCACGGGCGGCGTGACAGGTTTGGCCTTCATGTTGACAGGCTGACCGTCTGAACCCAGTTTCAGGGCTTCGACCAGCAGGGTGATCTCCACTTCGTTGCCGATCATGCCACTGCCGCTATCGACATATTTGGTGATGCCATAGTCGGAACGGTTCAGCTTGAACTTGCCTTCGAACGCGGTGCGCACATTGCCCCAGGGGTCGGTGGCGGTGCCCAGGATGGTGTAGGGAATATCGACCTGACGGGTAGCGCCGTGGAGCGTCAACTGACCGCTCATTACGCCCGCATCCTTGCTGGTGGAGCGAAATCCGCTGGCGACGAAGCGCATTTCCGGATAGGCGTTCGCATCCAGAAAGTCGCTGGTCAGGACGTGGACGTCACGTGCGCGATGGCCGGATTCCAGNGAATACAGGCTGACCGTCACATTCGCCGCTCCCGTGTTGGGATTGGCCGGGTCGAGCGTCAAGGTGCCCTTCACATCGGTGAACGTGCCTGTGGTTTTGCCCACGATATGACGGATGCTCCAGTTGGCGAAACTGTGGGTGTCGTCGATCTTGTAGTTTTCGGGCGCGGCCCAGGCATTCAGCGACAGCCCGAGCAGGGCGATGGATAAGGTCTTGCGCATGATTTCTCCTTGGAAAAACGCGGGCCTCGACAGCCCAATAAAAAGAATTTAGCACCCCAAGCGGGTCGCAGCGACCTGAAAAGGAAATTTATCGATTTTCCAGGCACTTCCATCAATGTGCTATCGACCGTTACACGCTTGACCCTTGGCAATATAGGGCTATAGATAAATAAAGGATAAGAAGAGGAGAAAGGGTATGAAGCGCGAAATTTCCATGTTGAGTTTGTCAATGATTGCTTTTGTGTCCCATGCTGCCTGCGCCCAGGGTTTGGGTGAGGAGGGTTTATTGCCTTCTTATTCTTCCGGGGCCTCCTCATATATGCCGCATTACGGGCCAGATGGGTCGATGCACCCGCTGATGGAACACCTGGCGGTTCCTGGCGCCACCCCCGAGCGCAAGATGGGCGGTGCATGGCAATTGGAATTAGCTCCTCCCGCGGCGGCGTATCAATCGGATGATCCACAGTTGGCCAAGGATAAACGCGTAGGGGTCACTTTCAAGCTGGGTTTCTAACCCGCAAGCGGTATAAACCGGGGCGGGGAACTTCTATCGTTCAATGCCGGCTTCGTGGTCTTATTGTTCGCTCCGGATAGTCAGGCAAGGCTATACTGAATTTCATTTTCCATTCCCCTCAGGAGACCCTGATGAAGCGCTCATTGCTGCCTGCCCTGTTTGTCGCCCTGATTGCGTTGCCCCTTTCCGCTTTGGCGGTTGATCCGGCCAGTCTGCCCGACATCAAAAAAACCAAACTGGGCCTCTATATCGAAGCCAAGGAAGTACCGGACTTTCTCAAAAACCATCCCAAGGTACTGTTCCTGGATTTGCGCACGCCGGAAGAACTGCTGTTTGTCGGCGTGCCTCAGGGCATCGATGGCAACGCGCCCTTCGGCAACATGAACTACAGCAAATGGGACGACAAGAAGAAGTCCTTCGTGCGCTTTCCCAATCCTGACTTCATGTCCAATTTCGAATNTTGGTCGATCGANAAGGGCATCGAAAAAAGCGACCCNGTTCTGCTGATATGCCGTTCAGGCGACCGCAGCGCGCTGGGCGCGGATTTCCTGGCGAAGCAGGGCTACACCAACGTGTGGTCGGTGGTGGACGGCTTTGAAGGCGATCTGGCCAAGGATGGTCCCAACAAAGGCAGGCGCATGGTCAACGGCTGGAAGAACATCGGCCTGCCCTGGTCCTACGATCTGGACAAGTCCAAGCTGCTGCTGCGCGAATGATTCGTGAGCTACCGCCGCCATGCCGCCGTATCGTTGAATTGATGACCGCATTTATTGCGCCGCTTGACCCTAAGCCATATCCACGCATCGAACGCCCTGAATACTGAGTATTAAGGAGAAGATAATTGATTGCTTTTCGATCAGTCGCACTGTTCGTTATGTTCATCGCCGCAACAACCCANACATTCGCAGCCGAATTTCCAACAGCCCCCCCGAAACAGAAAGACGCTGAGGCGCAAGGGCTACACCGCATGAGCACAGCCGAGCTTAAAGAATTTCTACCTGGAAAAATGAAAACAATGGGAGTTGANGGGAAACACAAGCGAACATTCAACCCAGATGGTTCTGCCTACAGAACCGGTATCGGTGACAAAGAATCAACCGGCACATGGCGTTTTGACGAGAATGACAATGCCTACTGCAATGCATTCAAAGAGAAAAAGGGGGTCAAGGAAACCTGCTTCGCCGTATTCCGTGCTGCGGATGGCACTTATTACTTTGACTATGAAATCGATACGGGTTTTTACGCACATGTATGGCGCAGCGCCAAAAAAGAAGAGTAAGCGCAAGGCCTCGGTTCCGTTTTCCACCCTTCAATCAAAGGCTGTCTGACGGCGCCTTGGGCCAGCCATTTTCTAGCGCGATTCGAACTTGTAGTACTGACTGTTGAGGTGGCTGACCACATCCTCGACATCTTCCCTGCCCCAGTGCAACTTCAGATACTCCGCCCAATGCAGCACCCGGGTCCGTAATTCCTGCAGTGACCGGGTGTGCTTTGTGGTACGGATGTGGACGACGCTCTCATGACAGGACATGCAGTGGTTCTCGTACAGCAACTGGCCACGTGGCGGAACCGGAGGCGTGACCGGTTTTTGCCGGAGTTCATTCAACACGGGAGGCTCCCTCTCCAAGCCTGCCGGCTCTGACTGAGAACTTGCCCATACCGGGAGGACAAGCCCCAGTGAAAGCAGGACGGCAGAGATCATGATCCTTGTCCGCATGTAATACCCCAATCGATGATATGGCCATCATACGCCCCAAGACATGCTTCACATTGGGAATGAGTCCCGCAGGATTGCCCTGAACTGCCTTCGGCACCCCCCCCACGCCGGACAAAGACGCCCAGCGCAGTGTGATTCCCGGTCCTCGACCCCAAATCTATTTGGCGGTCGATTCGGAATCGGTCGCGGGTGCCGCTGAAGCTGCAGGTACCTCCGCAGGGGGCGGGGATTGCGTCCCGCACGGCCCGCATTCAGGACCGAACATGTGTTCACATAACTGATGCCGTTGTTCCGGAGTCATGGGATACATCATGCCAGGCCCGTAACCACGTCGGTGCATTTGCTCCCACCACTGCTGATACTGCTGCGGGGTCATGAGCTGACCCATCCCCGGACCCATCATCATTCCGGGGCCTCCCCCCCACCCACCCCACCAATGCATACGCTCCCACATCAGCTGTCGTTGTTCCGGGGTCATTTGCTGCCACATGCCCGGGCCATAACCGTAAGGCTGAGCATGAACAGCGGTCATGGCCAGCGTAGCGCCTAGTGTCATCGCAGCCAGTAACGATGCACGGATCTGGGTATTCATGGATCTGCTCCTCATAAAGTGATTGAACATCGCGGCTTTTCAGGCCCCCTCCTGGATGAAACCAGCGAATTCCAGAATAGTTCATCCGACAAATAGATTGAGTGGAAACCAAAGGGCCGCTTTCAAATGTTGTGCAAGCTACCCATAGTGGTTTGCATGGAGAAAGTTCAAGGATGCCCTCGCATTTTCCGGTAAACGCTATCGGAGGTAATTGGACGAAAAAAGCAGAACCTGCCCCGCGACAAGGCTCACGTTGATGGAGCGTTTTTCATCGCCCCACAGGCAGTTGCGCAAGCCCATCACTTCGTCGCATTTGTCGGGCAGGCCGATCAGCCGGGTGACCTCGTCGCAGGACATCCCCGCGCTGGTCTTGTCGAAATTTTCCTGGGTGATCTTGCTGCAGCCAGGCGGCACCAACACTAGAATCATTGGGTCGCGCCACGTGATCCAGGATGATCCGTTGACGGCATGGAGCGATTGGCAGATGATCCAAAAAAGGCTTGCTTGTCCGAAAAGGAGCCTCATTACATTAGAAAAAGGAGACTGACGTGCCGCAAACCAAGTTCCTGCTCGACGAATCGGAGATCCCCACCCACTGGTACAACATCGTCGCTGACATGCCCAATCGGCCGGCGCCGCCGCTGGGTCCGGACGGCAAGCCGATCGGCCCCGAGGCGCTGACGGCGATCTTCCCGATGAGCCTGATCGAGCAGGAAATGTCGGCCGAACGCTGGATTCCGATCCCGGAAAAGGTGCGCGAAATCTATCGGCTGTGGCGTCCCTCGCCACTGTTCCGCGCCCACCGTCTGGAAGCGGCGCTCGGCACCCCGGCGAAGATCTACTACAAGTACGAAGGCGTCTCCCCGGCCGGTTCGCACAAGGTCAACACCTCGGTCGCCCAGGCCTATTACAACGCCGAGGCCGGCATCAAGCGCATCGCAACCGAAACCGGCGCCGGCCAGTGGGGCTGCTCGATGGCGCTGGCCGGCCAGATGTTCGGGCTGGAGGTGCGGGTGTACATGGTCAAGGTGAGCTACGGGCAAAAGCCCTACCGCCGCTCGATGATGCAGACCTGGGGCGCGGAAGTGTTCGCCAGCCCCAGCATGGAAACGAATACCGGCCGCGCCGCGCTGGCGGAAGACCCCGACAACCCGGGCTCGCTCGGCCTGGCGATTTCCGAGGCGGTGGAAGATGCCGCCTCGCGCCCCGACACCAATTACGCCCTCGGCTCGGTGCTGAATCATGTGCTGCTGCACCAGACCGTGATCGGGCTGGAAGCGAAAAAGCAGTTCGAGAAGGCCGGCGACTACCCCGACATGATCTTCGCCCCCTGCGGCGGCGGCTCCAACTTCGGCGGCGCGGCCTTCCCCTTTTTCGCCGACAAGGCCGCCGGCAGGAACGTGCGCCTGGTCGCGGTGGAGCCCGCCTCCTGCCCGACCCTGACGCGCGGCCACTACGCCTACGATTTCGGCGACACCGCCAAGTTGACGCCGATGATGCTGATGTACACCCTCGGCCACGATTTCATGCCGCCCGGCATCCACGCCGGCGGCCTGCGCTACCACGGCGACTCGGCGCTGGTGTCTCAGCTCTATCACGAGAAGCTGCTCGAAGCGGTGGCCGTGCACCAGCTCGCCACCTTCGAGGCCGGCGTCACCTTCGCCCGCGCCGAAGGCATCATCCCCGCGCCCGAGTCCAACCACGCCATCGCCGCCTGCATCGACGAGGCGCTACGCTGCAAGGCAAGCGGCGAACCGAAGACGCTGTTCTTCAACCTGTCCGGCCACGGCCACTTCGACATGGCCGCCTACGACAGCTACTTCAGCGGCAAGCTGGAAGACTTCGCCTACCCGGAGGAGGCGATCAAGGCCGCGCTCGAGCGCTTGCCGAAAGTGGGATGACCGGCCCTCCTCGCAGCCTGGTGCGGGGAGAGGGTTAAGGCGGGGCACGACCCGAAGAACATGCGGCAACAGCCGCACCCGAACAAAACGAAGGGAAAATCCCCTTCGTTTTGTTCGTTTGAGGGGGCTTATTTCAGGGTTGCGTAGTAGGCAGCCAGATCGGCCATGTCCGCATCGCTCAGGCCGGCCGTGGCTTTCATCATTTTCTTGTTTTTGCGCTCACCTGACTGATACGCCTTCAAGCCCTGGACGAACTTGGCTTCATCCATCCCGGCAATAGCAGGGTCCTCTTTCCCGGTATCACCATGGCATGAGGCACAGCCTTCCGATTTGGCCTTGCCCGCAGTGGCGTCGCCCGCATGAACCGACGAGGCCGCCAACATCAAACCGGCACTCAACACTAAAACTCCTCTTGTAATCATTTGCCTTCTCCTTCTCCGGATAAGAATAACCAAACAACCCATGCACGCTTGCGTCGTACAAAGCGCACGCCGACAGCACGCTTCGATATCCTAATACCGGCGGTTCGCTTTTAAAAATGCAAGGGGCTAATTTTTAGGGGGGGCCCTGCGCGCACTCAACTCAACCCGGAATGGGGCCCGGCACTGATCACGAACCCCCTCGTCTCAGGAATGCACCCGGTTCTGCGCAGGGTAGTCCTTCTGGCACGCTGCGAACCCCGCCTGGCCTGCTCATTGCAGCCGGGCACGCTGCGTGATTGAACCAGCGCGGCCACTGAAGGCTCAGAATCCGCCGATATAGGCATAACCGTCATTCTGCAGCTTGATGAGACGCGTGTAGCCGTCGTGCACGATCGTCACGCCGGGCAACACGTCGTCGGCCGTCCAGCCCATCGANTTCATCGCGCTATGGCAGATCTCCACGCTTACCCCCAGATTCAGCAAATCCTGGGTGATCATGGCGTTTAGATTGGTGGCAAAGTGATCGTTGACGGCGATCTGATACGTACTGTCAACCAGCAGAAATTTCGCGGCATCGCCATGCAGCACCAGATGAATGTCGAGTTGAGCCGGCGCCACCCCCTGCTTGCGGTATGCCTCGATCATGCCGCGTGCGAAATACAACCCCTTGCTGATACCCGCCGCCGTCTCGGCGGAATGGATGTCGTAGACCACTCGGTAATGGGCGTGCGGATCAACCTTCAGCATTGGCCGCTCCATCGCCCCGGGCGGCGCAGCCAAGGCGCCCGGCGACCCTGCCATCCCCAGCACGCAGCCTATCGCACAGATGATTCTCGTACCGTTCATGATTGTCCTCCTCATGGCATTGAATGTAAGAGCTGCCAGATGACCGTCAGTTCTGTCGGCAGCGCGAATCTGCCGATCAGTGGGCCAGCCGACGCGATAATGCGCCACCGATTCTCAGCATATTCCAGCACAGGATCACGACGCGTGCACCCGCAAAAAAAGTGGGCGCTCCCCCGCCCACGTCTCATCGACCCCTTGCCGACCACTCAGGATTAATAGCGACGGCCCTGGTGATCCAGGTGGCGATCAGGCATCGCCTCGGCATCGAACACCACAATATAGATTCGACGCCGGATACCCCCTTCAGCCAACCAGGTGAACGGAACCTTCATGCCCAGGCCTCACTGATAGGTCTGCCCCGCGTGCTTGATCCAGCCGGCGAGGTGGTGTCCCTGCGGATCGTGATGCGTCCAGTGAATCACACCGCCTTTCGGGTTCCATTCATATTCTCCATAGAATGTGACCGCGTCTCCTGCACGCAGCGCGTCGATGCGCGGTGCCAGATCGATGTTGTGGGCCACGAGCACAGTCCGCCCGGAATCCAGCCGAACGACGAAGCGTTGATGCCGGCTGCCGTCATGATCGTCCGGCAGCAGTTTCACCACTGTCCCCTGCCCCGCAAGCTGCAGGTTGCTGAGGTGGTTCGCAAAAGCGTTTTCGAGCGCGGCATCGCTGCTGTCATGGGCCTCGCGTGCAACACCGGGCAGGGTTGCGGGCCCATGGCTGACAGGGGTGCCGGCGTCGGGGGCAAACGCGAAATAAGCGGCAGCGGCGAGCGCTGCGATCATGACAAGCTTGTTCATTTCAAACCAGATGGCGGGTGGAAAGACTGTCTGAGGCATCAGGGGGCTGATCCCACGCATTCTATCCAGTTCTTCTGCCGCTTTGATTTCCTCTGCGCCCGCCCCCGGCATTTCGCCATGCGGATCAAAAATCAGCCGTCCATCGCCTCGTTCTGCGGCCACATCGAGGCGTCGATGGTTTCCTGATAGGCATGCCAGGTAGCATGGCCGATGAGCGGCAACAGCACGGCGAATCCCACGCAAGCGGTGGCGAATCCCAGCACCACGGCCAAACCGATCAGGCTGGCCCAAAGCATCATGGGCTTCTTGTTGCGCAACACGGCATTCACGCTCGTGACTACGGCGGTGACGGAATCCACCCTGCGGTCCATGATCATAGGCAATGAAAATGCGCTGGCGGAAAACACGATGGCGGTGAACACCGCACCGATCACACTGCCTATCCCCAGAAATGGCAGCATCTGTTCCAGGCTCGGGTTGGACTCCACCGGAAAGAACACGTGCACCGTCGCCGCCGCACGCGCCCACACCAGCATCACCACCAGCAGCACGACGCCCAGCACCAGCAGTTCGCGAATGTGATGCCAGCCCTCCCGCAGACAATAGCCCATCACCGGCGCCTGCCCCTTGCCCAGTTGCCGGCTGATGGAATACAGACCCACGGCCAGCACCGGGCCGATGAACACGAAGCCGGTGGCTAGCCCGATGTACAGCGCAATCGTGCCGTAACGCCAGGCCAGTGCAGCGATCAACAGGCTCAGCGCCATCAGGGCAGCACCGTAGGCCAGGCTCAGGCGCGGCGCCCGGACCATGTCGGCCCAGCCCAAGCGCAGCCAGCGCAGGGGGGCTGACATGCCAAGTGTCCGGCAGGATGCCACAAAGGGCATGTCTTCAGGGGATTGGGGCGAATCTGAAACAGGCAATGTGGCCATGCGGCCCTCCTCTTGGAATGGATGAGCTCCCTCTTTTCGGGCCCGGGAACGGGTTTTTTATAGATTATTTTGACCCGCAGTGGCAATCAAAGCGGATACCGTTTATCGCCTCGGCGCCAGGGATGGGAACGCCAGGCAAGCAAGGCGCTCAATGGTACGTTTAAGCGATACCTTCAAAAGCGCTCGAAGTCCACTATAAACAAGCAGTCGGACTGGACAACTCGAATAACCAACAGAAGCGGAGACCACCATGCGTGCCAAACAAATCCTTATTTCCTGTGCTGTCGCAGCCAGCCTTTCAGGCATGTTCATCCCGGCCCATGCCGCAGAAACTCCCCAGTCCATACCCGGTTCGAAAATCTCCTTTTCCCCCCTGCCGCTGGAAATCTCCATGCAGCCAGGTCAGAAACCCGCAGTGGTTTTCAGCACGCCCTGCATCCAGATCGAAAAAATGACCCACGGCTTCCCGCCCATTCTCGCCTTCGAGAACTTCATGTTCGATATTATCGGCAGGGTGAACGACTCCGAACTCCTGCCNGTTCGTCTCGAGCCGGTGTGCATTTAGGCCCTCCCCTCAGGGTTTGACCTGAAGGCTTGGGAAGCGACTGGCATATCGTCTCTGGCATCCCGGCTTTTGTGGGTCGATGCATCTTCGGAGACCCGCGCCGGAACTGACCCGTAAGCCGCACGAGGGCCGACCTAAACATGTGGAACCTATCCTGTGCAATCCGGGTTTACTGGGGCTGCTCGATCAGGCTTTGCAACACCTGTCCGAGGTTTCCGGTCACGGGTACGCCATCGCTGTAGAGCCGCACCACGNCGAANGGGCCGTCGCCGACAGCGCGCAGCGCAATGTCATCCGGGACGATGACCGACCGGCCCAGCTGCCTGCGCGTCGGCCAGTCGACCTGGCCATAGGCGTGGTAGATGAGTTCGGCGCAGCCGAGCCGGTCCCGGGTCTCCACATCGAAATTGAAGTCGTAGCGTTTGCCCATCTGGCGCAGCGCCTGCAGGATGACCTGTGCTTTATCCGCCGACCCCAGCTTGCTGTAGCGCAGCACGGCGACGTCATCCACGTTGAGGAAGTGGCCCAGGGAATTAAGTTCCACTCCGGAACGCAAGGCCTCGATCACCCGCCGCCCGGACTGGATCATGTCCCGATAGGGTTGCACCACCGGGCTGTCCCAGATTCCCAGTGCCTGCAACTCCGCCTCCGAGCCCACCCAGAGGGCAGCGTGTCCCCAGCGGCCCGGAATGAAGGAATCAGTGAGCCTGAAAGGCGTGCGCTCGATCAGGATGTCTCCAGCCTGCAGATTGTCCGCAATATCCTCGGCCACCGCTTCCCGGCCGTCGAGCTTGCCACGCCGGACCTCGACCATCCCGATCGTGTTACCGAAAATCATGCTGGACATGTTCACCCCCTCGCTCTTGAGCCGCAGCAGGGACTCGACGGTGAAGGGAGCGTAGAACCCGATCTTGCGCCCGAGATAAGCCAGGGGCGAGAAATGCTGGGTCATGCTGTAGGACGGGCTCTGGGTGATAAGCTGGTCGAGGTACAACTGGTGCGTGTCCTGCACCAGCAGGTCCGGTGATTTCCCGATCTCCTCCTGATAGAAGGTGATGCCCTGCCGCACCCGGTTGCGGGTTTCCTCCGAGGCGAACGCCAGCGAAATCCGGTTCAGTTCGCCGTAATCGATCCCGTAGCCCACGTCCTTGTTGTTGAGCAGCAGGCGCAGCTGCGGATCTTCCTGGTAGAGGGAGATGGCCAGCAGGTAATTGTCGTAGAGCACCAGCGCGGCGGAAAGCGAGAGCATGATGCCCTTGAGACGTTGCGCCGGCGTCATGACCGCCGCCGGACCGCCCGCATCGAGCCAGCACTCGTGGGCCTCGGCCACCTGGTAGAGCTGCTTGCGCAAGGCGAGATGTTCCGCCAGCCCGGCGTTCAGTTCGCTCAGGTCCTTGCCTGCAATCGGCTCACCCCGCTCCATCGTGGCTTTCAATCTGTCGACCAGCCGCACCGTCTCGGCCCGATAGACCAGCGACTTCTCCACCATGGCCTGAAAAGCCTCCACCTCCTGATTCAGCGCATCTGTCCGCGCTGANTCCGTCAGTTGNCCATGCACCTCGGCCGCATGCGCCCGGCAGAAGGTCCGCGCCTGATTCTTCTCGATGCTAAGCGGAAGTTGCGTGACCGCCGCCTTGGCCGTCAACTCGGCCACGGGCTGGGTGACGCTGCAAGCGGTGAGCGTCGCCCAAGGCAGNAGCACCCCGGCAAGACGGGCGACAGTGAGAGGGAAGGTCATGGGTTTTACTTTACAGGCAAAGACCGGCAGCCTGAACCCCACGCAAGCGGGTCAGGGGAACAACCGCTACGGCTTATCCAGCGTAAGCGTATGGGGCGTTCGGACGAAGGCCGCACGATCGAACCCCAGCTNGGCAGCCCTTGCCAGCAAGGCTTCCAGCGTCGTCGCCTCGAGCGTCGGTTGTCGCGCCAGAACCCACGCATAGTTGCGGCCCGGCTCGCCGATCAGCACCCAGCGATAATCGGGATCCAGATCCAGAATCCAGTAGTCGCCGTAGAACGGCCGGAAGAAACTCACGCGCAGCTTGGCGCCGTGGCTCCCTTCGACGACCTTGGCAATCCCGCTGGCTTGCTCGACCTTGCCATTTTCGGTGCGGCACTGGTTCAGCACGGCCATGTCCTTGCCATCCGGCTGATAGGTCGCCCGCGTATCGGAAACACACATCGACTGAAAGCGGTTGGGCAAGCGCGCAACCTCATACCAGGCGCCGTAATAGCGGCCCAACTCGACTGCCCGGACAGTCGGAAGGGGTGGAGGCGGGGCGGCGCAGGCTGCCAGCAGCGCGGCGGCAAACAGGGCGACAAAATGGCGCGCCGGGTTCATCGGCGAATAAGCGAGGTCAGACCCTCGTCTCCCATGGTTTACGCATCCGAGCGTCGGGGTTCAGGCGGCCAAACCCCTGGCGAGCAGGGCCGCCACGGTTTCATTGATGCCCGTCTGGCGCGCCTCTGCGCGTGCCTGGATTTGCCTGACCAGTTCGCCATCGAGCTTGACGGCAAATGCAACCAGGCCCTGCGCCTGGTCCAGCTTGCGCTGATCGCGGCGCGACACCGCCGCGCCGGCCGCGCTGCCAAAACGATCCGGCGTGCCGGCCTGTTTCATCTGGCCACTGATTTTCAGTCCTTCGTTTTTATACAGATCGGTTTTCTTCATGGTTTTCCTGGATTGTCTGGGTGAATGCTGCCTGACCGCCTGCGCAAGCTAAGCCATGCAATCGGCGGCATGGGCACAGGCACCCGACAGCATAAGCGATGCAAGCGCGCTGCGGACAAATCGTCGCCCTGCCTCATGAACCAACAGCGGAGCGGCTCAGCCATGACGGACGCTTGCATGCGTCGCCGCCACCCGCGCCGCTGCTGTCTGCGGGTAACCGATTACGCAGAAGATTGTCCGCGGCCGACCCATTCAGCTTGCGATCTGTCATGGCCAGTTCAGAACCAGAAAGACGTGCCCTTCATCAGGAACTCGAGATGGGGCATGTAATGGGAGCCGTCGCATGAAAACGTCACGCTCACCATGTCGTTGAAAAGGTTGATCGAGGCCATGCGCAGATAGAAAGTCGGGTCGGTGAGCCGCAAGGACTGCAGGGTATTCAGGATCCGGTTGATGTCGTGCTGCGGGATCAGCGCATCGACTGGATAGGCGCGCGGGGGATAGATCAGGCAGATGTCCGGATCGCTCAGGGCTTCATGATCCAGGATGCGATAGCGAAACGGATCGTCCACCGTCCAGATCGTGGCCTGACTGCTGGAAAAATGGATCTGGCATTGAAACACCCCGCGCTGGGTCAGCAGTTCCTCCAGAATCGACAGCGCCTGTTCCATATTGCCATCCATCCGGCTTTCAATCCGGCATTGCTGGAACACGGCGCCGCGGATCGCCGGATCGCCTTTCACCTGGCGCCAATAACCGGGTTCTTCGTAGAGCTCGGAGGTCACCGGCAGATCGCGCAAGTCGAAATCGGCACCGAGATAGCCCAGGGTCTGTCCTTCCCGGCTCACCGCCTGGAGCGCCGTCAGCGAGGGGCGATGCTCACTCAGGCTGATGTAGGCATCCGAGAGAAGAAANCCCCACGGCGGGACCGCTTCCTTCATGTAGGGACGTTGCGAGCGGTCGCGCCCGAGGTGTTCGGGAACGATCCCCTTGTGACCGACGTTGTTGCTGATTTGGATGCCATCGATGCCCAGGCAGTAGAGGAACGAACAATGCGGAATGCTTGAAAAGCCCTCCAGCTGAATCGCATCCAGCGCTTCGCGATCGCCCCATGCCGGGGTGCAGCGCTCGGCCAGATGCGCCAGCGGCTGGCGCAGCATGCGCGCCAGCTCTTCGCGCTGCAGGTAGATGCTGTCCTTCCATGAAACTTCCATACACCCTCCATCATTCACAGGTGAACGAGCAGTCTTCGCTTCGATGCACGCGACGATGATGCCGACACAAGCGGGCAGCTGATTCGATAGAGACGGTTAGCATTAGTTCAAGCGGCACGCAGGACGCGCGGGCCTTGCTGAAGTCCGGAAGGCGGGGGATGTCTGCTCAGCGCCGGGCTTGCCGCAAGGCTGGGCGAGGGCACACCAGGAAACCATGTGACCCAGCTTTTAGCCAGAAGATAATCCGAAGCCGAACACTTGACGGGCTGCCCCCTATTTTCCGGTCGCTAATCCCCGCGCTTGCGCCTGTTCCTGAGCATCTCCCGCAGGGCCTGCTCGCCCAATGGCTTGTCGCCCCGCTCGATTTTCAGNCTGGCGCGCAGGTCGCCGCCGAACGCAGGGTCGAAGCGCCAATGGATCAAGGCCACGGCCAGCAAGGTGAGCGCCGCGCCGATCACGGCCAGCGCCATGTCCTTCTGCGCGTCCCACACATCCCCCTGCGCGCCGAGGAAGGCGAGGCCTGCCGCGGGATCGACCCGGGCAGCCACCCGCCATTCGATGATCTCGTAGCCCGCCGAAAAGGCCAGCACCAGTTCCAGCGGAAACCAGTAGGCCCACACCCCGCGGGCCTTCGCCACGCGCATGAACAGCTCGCGTAGCGGATAGGCCAGCAGCAGACCGAAGCTGAAGTGCACCAGCCGGTCGTACATGTTGCGTCCCGAGCCGAACCCGTGCTGCAGCGTATAGCCGAACGGCACCTCGGCATAGGTGTAATGCGAACCCACCACATGCATCAGCATGAAGGCGGTAATCAGCGTGTAGGAGAGATTGGACAGCCTGAAGTAGCGCGCCGTCAGCAGGATGACCGGCACGAAGACGAACACCAGATAATTTTCCAGCAGCCAGTCGTGCGGATACTTCGGCTCGATCGCCGCCCACACCCAGACGGCGGCGAATATCCCCAGAAGCACGGCATGGTAGCGGGTAAAGTGCCGCTCCTTCAGCTTCATTTTTCTGTTCCCATTTTTCTTGATGTGTGGACCTTGCTTCAGTCAGCCTCCGAGCAGGTTTATCGTATCCGCGCTGGCCGATTGGCTTCGTTCTTGCCGAGCCGGTAAGCATCGACCATCCCGAACAACCAGCAGCCGGCCAGCACCAGCGTGGCAAGCGTGACGACGATATTGTCCGAACTGTTTGACGTCTGCGTGACCAGGTCGGAGATTTGGCCTGCATCGACCGCGCCCCCTTCGGACCCCAGCTTCTCGAGGGCCGTCGAAACCTGCTGCATCGCGCTATCCAAAAAGACCCACAGGCAAGCGAGGCTGATCGCGATCAAGGCGGCTCCGCGCCCATAATGTTTCAGATAGAGATGGCCGGCCCCCGGCAGCACAAGGGCGGATAACAGGACAGCGTTCGTGGATCGGCTCATCTTTCGGCCCCTTTCCTTTCGGGTTGCAGGCTACCCAGGTCGAGAAACCTGGGGGTGATCGGCCGGGCCGCCGGTTGATTGCAGGCCCAGCCTCTCGCGGAGGGATCGTCGCAGGGCCGCGTTGGCATCGTCCCGCAATTTTTCCAGCCGGTCATGAATGAGGTTCAGCTTGTGCGCGGTAATTCTGCCGATGTCTTCGACCCCAAGCATATGCTGTCCCGCAAAGGCATGGGCGTAGAGCGTTTTGAATGCACGGGACAATTGCCTGAGCCGAGACCCATCCTGCGCTTCGAACTTTTCGCAAAAATACTCGTAACAAACCAGCGGCCTGCCATAGCCGAGCCGGCATCCCGATCCGGGCACATACCATCCGGCGTCAACGCTATAGTCTTCGACCCGGGGCCCCAGCACGAATCGCAGAAAATCGCTGTCCAGGCTTTCCCGGCACATCGCTTCCCTGCAGCAGACGCTGGTGCAGCGGGCGCAGGGGATGTCGTCCTGCAACGCAGCCAGGCTTTGCAGAATGGCTTCCACTTCGATGTGGACCTCCCTGATCCGGTACAACTGTTCGCCGAACACTCTGCCCGCCGGAGTCGGCGTCCCCGAACTTGCCTGTGTCCTGGTCATGGCACCCACCTGCCCTTTCCTGCCCGATCCCTGATTCGACTGGAAAACCAATACCCGGAAAAGTCAGAAGCCGACCCGCTCAGCTCCGTTTTTTAGGCGCCCGGGCTTGACTGGCCTTGGCCGCAGCGCCATACGCCTTGTGCACCCAGCTGCGCATGGTCTCCCGTTCCTCGAACACTTCCGGCGGGGCCTCGAAATACTGCATCGTCATCGACTTGCCACGCGCAACATAGGTAAACGGGCTCAGGCCCCTGGCCTCGAACTCGGCGCGTGTCGTGGCATCTGCCTTGAAGTACAGCCGGTCGTCCGCGATGAGGGCAAACATGCAGTCGTCCTGATAAATCCCGTAGCCGCCAAACATCGCGCGTATCCGCAGCCCGCCGACAAACGCCATCTGATCGGCAACGAATTCCACGAAATCACTGCGTCGGGTCATGGCAAATCCACCGGCTGAAAAGCAACATGTCATCGTATCCAGGCTGCCCCGGAATTTCCGGGCAATGAGGCCAATTCGAGCTTGGCCCCTTCGATTCTAACCGTCAATTCCTTCATCAATACCACCGTGTCCAGGCAGCCCAAGTGTATCTATAAAGAGTGAATTGACACCCATGAAGGACAGGACATGGCCAACCCATTCGTGCATATCGAATTGCAGACCAAGGACCTCGCCAGGGCCAAGGACTTTTATTTCAGGCTGTTCGGCTGGAAGCTGGAAGACATTCCCGCAGCCGGCGGCATGCCCTACACCATCATCAACGTCGGCGAGGGCACCGGCGGCGGCATGTTCGCCAACCCGGACCCCAAGATTCCGTCACACTGGCTGGCCTACGTCGGGGTGGACGACATCGAGGCCTCTACCCTCAAGGCACGCGACCTGGGCGCCACCGTG
>JGI20214J51088_10001213_pt1 | contig 17519 bp, 19 predicted proteins | sample WetSurMetagenome_FD_51088 | JGI IMG/M metagenome (IMG submission 51088) | reverse complement strand
CCTCCCGCTATCATTACCCCCAATATCGCCAACGGTATTCTTATCGCCGCTTCCCCTATTACCGCCGGTATTAACGTTATCAGCAAGACAAGCGCAATTTTACCAAAAATGTTAATATCAGTTGCCATAACCGCAGCTCCCTCCCTTTTCACACCTCTCAATTGGCGCATCATCCCGCTGTTTACAATGCCTGCCGGGCCATGTCCGTTCAAAACTCACCGGGCCTCCTATGTTCAAAAGATTAATGAGAAATCTCTTGTCGAGCGTCCCCGACACCACAAACACCGGGACGGGTATATTCTCACTCTTCAGTTTACCAATCAATATGCTCCCCGACATCCCCGGCAATTGTATATCAATAATCGCGAGATCGATTTTGTCTCCCGAACTGATTGACCGCCGGATTATCTCCAGTCCGTCCTTTCCGTTCATCGCAACACTGACCCTGTAGCCGCAACTGATCAATGCGTTTCCCAGCGCAAAACATGTGCCGCTTTCATCATCTACAAGCAATATATGTTTCTGCATTTATCCTGATCTCCCGTCCACGTATCTTCGACTTCGCAACCGGAGTTATATATCAAAATCCATGCCTACAGATATCTCATTGTTAATAAATGATAATTTAGTTTTTACCGGAAGGGTTATTATGGAATGGAATCCATACCCGCATGAGAAACGTCAAGACTGACCGCAAGGTCATGACTTATAAAATATATCAATATATAAGGCGATTGTGAAGATATTGCAATAAAAATAATGATTTATTTGGGTTATGGCGCCGATTCCATAAAACCGGATCAATTCCATAGCCCGATGATTTAAAGAAATTATCCGGACAGGCAATAAAAACGCCCCTTGCGGGGCGAGATGAAAGAGCTTTATGATAATCCGGAAAGGCCGGAGACTATATGAATGTCCTAATTTTTACCGATACGTTTCAAAAAAACATCTCCGGTATGCGTGTAAAACACTATTTTCCGCCCCTGGGTTCCACCCGTATCGAATGAGCATATCCTGAGCCCTTCAGATTCCAGAAGGCCCTGGGCAACACTTATATTCTGCTTTCCAACCGTCTTGCGGGTCGTCTCACCTGTTTCACCGAACATATCCGAACCCCCGAAAATCTTTACCTCTATGCCCGAACGGTTGACACCGCAGGCGTCAAACTTGTCGAGCATCCTCCTGATGGAACATTCCACGAATTTGAATCGTTCCGGGCATGATTTCGCACTGCATTTTCCCTTTTCGCAACTCGGCAACACACCATGGCACATGGCGCTGATGCCGCTCTTGGCATGGCGCATCGTCACCGAAACACAGGAGCCCAATATAGTTGTAATAACCGCCGGCCCTGATCCGACATATGCCTCGCCGGGATTCAGATTATATGATGGAATTTCAATTTCCTGTGTGTCCATTTCCCATGTGTCCATAACCGCCTCCTGCCCTGTTTATTAACACCTTTCTTTATTCAATATCCATGCCATTTCATATCTATTTGATTTTTATGGTTATCATAGGTTCAATGAAAAATTGTTATGGAATCAGTTACATACTTTTTTGGGGAAGGCGGGATGGTGAAATTTGAAGTCATTCATATAGATAATTAACAATATCAATGACTTTTTTAAAAGTTATCTGAAAGTTAATGCTCGCTACTTTTTATGGAAACCATTCCATAGATGGAAAGCATTTCCATATCGATCAGACGGATATATTATAATCCTTCAGCTTTGTGAGAAGTGTCTTGTAATCGATCTTCAGGAGTTTGGCCGCAAGCGTCTTATTGCCGTTTGTCCGAAGCATGGTCTGCCTTATGGCCTTGAATTCCGCCTCCCTTACAGCGAGAGCCGACAGTTCCTTAAGCGGCAGGATCGGCGTCTCAAGAGACGATTCCGCCTGTCTGCCATCATTCAGGATTATATCTTCAGGCCTCAAAACACCGTTATTCGATACGAGCGCTGCCCTCCTGATCATGTTCCTCAGTTCCCTGACATTACCGGGCCATTCGTATCCAACGATAAGCTCCATCGCCTCAGCCGATATCTCGCGCACATGCTTGTTCAATTCCTCGGCAACCTCTTCAAAAAAATGGCGAGCGAGCGCCGGGATATCTTCGGACCGCTCGCGCAGAGGAGGCAAAAACACTATGAATTCCCCGAGGCGGAAATAGAGGTCTTCCCTGAACTTTTTTTCGCTCACCGCCTTGCGGATGTCGGTGTTGGTGCATGATATTATGCGCACATCGAGATCGATCGGGGTCGTGCCCCCAAGAGGATAGAACTTCTTCTCGTCCGTGACCTTTAACAGCTTTGCCTGCACAAGAGGAGACATGTTCTGCAGCTCATCAATCAATACAGTCCCGCCATTCGCCAATTCCAGCAGTCCTTTTTTTTTCTTCTCCGCGCCGGTAAACGCGCCCTTTTCAAAACCGAACAGCTCGCTTTCGACAAGGGAATCCGGGATCGCCCCCATATCTATCGAGACAAAAGGCCCGTCCGCCCTTTTGCTCATGTTGTGGAGCACCCGGGCAAAATAATTCTTGCCCGAACCGGTTTCGCCCTGAATGATGACCGTAAAATCGCTGGCCGCTACAGGCCTGATCTGTTCGACAACCCGGCGTATGGCGGCGCTCTTTCCGAAATGATGTTCGACCTGCGAATCGACAACAGACGCCAGCTCTTTTAAAGAACCCTCCAGCTTGAACTTTTCTATGGCCCTTTTGAGCGTCAGGGTCAAACGATCTATCTTTACAGGTTTGACTATATAGTCGTATGCGCCGAGTTTGATTGAATCTATGGCCGCCTGAATATCACCGTAACCGGTAACTATAATTACCGGGATGGAGGCGTTTATGCCCTTCATCTGCTGAAGTATGTCCAGCCCGTCCAGATCGGGCAGCTTCATGTCGAGAAGGACCCCCGAGAGAGAGCCTTTCATGAAAAGGTCTATGCCCTCCCGCCCGTCTGCAGCCTCTATGGTGTCATATTCGTGTCGCCGCAGGATGTCGACAAGTGTCCGCCTGACATCCTCATCGTCATCAACAATCAGTATTTTATCCATATTCCCCCGTCCGCCGAGATAATAATATCCGGATTGAAAGCGACCAGTCGATCAGACATAACATGCTAATTATGTGACCATAATCACATAATCAGCATAACTTAATATAACTTAATATATAACAGCCCATGCCCAAGTTACAATACGCGTAATTTATCCCGTCCGCCGTATATCCGTTCATGATCGCAGACTCTCCCGGTCTTGACATTTTTCATATTAATATATATAAATATGATTATATGAAATATTTGGCCGGCATATTCCGGCTGGTGTCCGATCCTTCAAGGCTGAGGATACTGATGCTGCTGGATAAAAGGGAACTATGCGTATGCTCGATAATGGGGGCGCTCAATCTGTCGCAACCCCTGGTGTCGCATAATCTCTCTCTTCTCTTCAGGTCCGGCATGCTGGACGCCCGGCGCGAAGGCAAGATGATTTTTTACCGGTTAAAGGAAAATCCGCCGGCCCCACTGGGGTCTCTCATGCAGTTGCTGAGAAAAGAGCTGCGCAACAGCGAAACTCTTGAAAGAGACCTTCAGTCTCTGGGCGACTGCACGGAATATCAGAAAAAGACCGGGAAGTGCAATATGGAAACATTTCTTGCATTTCTGAAGCGGAAGAAAAGGAACAGGACAAAATGAAACTTTCAGAATTCAGGGCAAAAAGAAGAAAATTGCAGCTATACACCTGGACAGGACTGCCTCTCGTCGTCGCAGGCGGCTGGTTTTATCCCCTGCTGGGCTTTCTGCTTATAGGCTGCATGCTTGGAGCGCTCGGCATTGCGGTTTTTAAGGGGCGGATGTGGTGCGACTGGATGTGCCCGCGCGGCAGCTTTTATGACCTCTTTCTTGACCGCTTCAGCAGAAAGAAAAAGATTCCTGCGATATTCAGATCAAAAGGATTGAGAACAGCAGTAATTATAATGCTCTTTGCCGTGCTCGGCGCACAGATATATTTTGCGTGGCCGGACCCGTCTGGCATAGGACTCGCCTTTGTGATAGTGCTTACCGTTACCACATCGATCGGCGTTGCGCTTGGGATATTGATACATCCCCGCATATGGTGTCATATATGCCCAATGGGCACGATTGCAGGCTATATGTCGAAGGACAAGTATCCGCTCATGATTGCGGACACATGCACATCCTGCGCGCTGTGCGAAAAGAACTGCCCGATGCAGATAGCGCCGTATACGGACAGGGACAACGGCAAATTCGGAGACACGGACTGCATAAAATGCGGCGCATGCGCGGCGGCATGTCCCGTGAAGGCGTTGTCATTCGGAGACAAAAATAACCGTCCGGCAAAGAAACAGGAACCGGGAGAAAATAACTGCCCCCTTTATCCCTGCTGAATGCCTTTCGATTAACCCCGGAATGATCATCAGAAAACCGAACGCGGTTCAAACATACTTACCCTGTTTCTACCGCCCCGCTTGGCGTCATAGAGCGCCTGATCGCTGCGGTTAAGCAGTTCCTCTACGTTTGGACAATCTTTATCCATAACGGCAACGCCGAGACTGGCGGTTATATTCACCGTTTTCCCCTCAACCATTACGGTCAATCCGGATATGGCCATGCAAAGCCGCTCGGCCATCTGCCGGGCTCCTTCCATTGAGGTCTCGGGCAGCAGAAAGACAAACTCTTCCCCCCCGTACCGGCCACAAATATCAGTTGCACGCAATTCCTGGCGGCAAAGCCGGGCCAGCTCAATCAATACCTGATCGCCCGCAACATGGCCGTACGTATCGTTGATATTTTTGAAGTGATCGATATCAAGCATAAGCGCGGCAAGCGGCCGGTTATAGCGGCCCGCATGCGAGAATTCCCGCATCGCAAGATAAAAGAAATGCCGCCGGTTGTAAAGAGCCGTCAGGGAATCCGTTATGGCATGATGCCTGACCTCCTGAAACAGCCGGCCATTGGCAATGGCCAAACCGCACACCCGCGCAAAAAGCGTAGCCATTGTCAGATACTCGGGCCGGTATTCGGGGAAGGCTATATCCTTTACTTCCAGAAGACCGAGGGTTTGCTCCTGATATGTAAGCCTCAAATTAAACCCTTTCTGTGCCTCGATCCAGATATTTTCCTCTCTGCCTTTATCCAGCCAGTCCTGGAGCCGGGTGTTGTCCTTCATATCTATGGGATAAGTGTAACTCTTACCCACGAGTCCGTTCACCACCGACGCGTATACCATCCTGCCGGGCGAAAAGAGCATGACGAAAAGGTTCATTATCTGTTCTATGGCCTCGGATTCGGTCTTCATGCGTGTAAGCCCTGCCAGGAGTTCAAAAGGGACGGACTGATCGGCCAGCTTGCGATTTACCTGCGCAGATGCGGTCTGCCACTTCCTGCGTGTCTTTTCGAGCCGCCACTTCAAAACAATATTGGTCAGAACAAGCCGGAAATGATCAAGTCCCACCGGCACGACCAGAAACGGTCGATCAATGTGAAAAGCAAACTCCTTCAGAATTTCGGAACTCCCGTCGTATATGCCTGTGTCCAGCAGCACAAGCCGGGTAACGGTCTTGCCGGAAAATATCCCGGGCGGCGGTCCAGTCTCCCCCTGAGCGACATGCGCGGGCCATTCCTCCAGCCATCCGGGCGAAAACGCATACGCTCCGTCCCTGATATAATCATCTATCAGACTTTTACCGGCCAGCAGACGACTACACTCTTCAATAGGATAAACGCCGCAGCCCTCAGGCAGAATGGACAACAGTCCGGCTGAAGAAGAAAAACAGCTCCCCAAAAAAAACAGATCATTACCTTCATCCCTGTTGACCTTCAAGACTTCCCTGAGGACATCCTGCGCCCGGTGAGGCGAGACGCAGGTCGGAGGGTAGTGGCGGACTATGATATCCTCAAATCCGCCTGAACCGATGACGGCTTCAACCTCGCGCAGATAATGACGGCAAATCAGCAGACAGAGTTTGTCCGGCCTGTTCGGCATATTCCCTTTCCACCCGATACCGGGCAAATAAAGCCCCTGCGTCAAAGGATCTTAATCCCCTTTGATGCGGGCGCTCTTCTCATGATTGCACAAAATATTTCAGTCTCCGAAACTCAAGTCCCTCTGCTTCGGTCCGGTCCGGCATGCCGGACCGAATAACAATGCTTTACACTTCATTATATCAAGTTAAAAACCCTATATCCAGACTGCGGCGCGTTTCCGGTAATTCATGAGGTTGCGCGGATTTGCCAAACACCAATGTTTTTGTATATATTCATTATCGTATGTCATACATTACGGTAATAGGAGCCGGAAGCTGGGGCTCAACACTTGCGGCCCTTTTGGCGGAAAAGGGTTATGATGTTTCCATCTGGACCCATGAACAGCCGGTCGCAGTGGAAATCAACAGGGATAATACCAACAGCGTATATCTTCCCGGCGTTGAATTACCCGCAACCCTCAGGGCAACCCTCAACCCTGAAGAGCTGGTCAAGTCCAGATACATAGTAAACGCGGCGCCTACCCAGTTCATCAGGGACATCTTCGGCAGACTCAGGCCGCATATTGATGAACAGGCCATAATAATAAGCGCATCAAAGGGTATAGAAGTAAAAACCCTTATGACCCCTTCAATGGTCCTCAGGGAGCTTGCCTGCAATCCCGTATGCGCGCTTTCCGGCCCCAGCTTTGCAACCGAAGTGGCCGCCCGGAAACCTACTGCGGTCACGCTTGCTTCCGATGATCAAAAAACCGGGCTGCTGATCCAGGAGATCCTCAACACCGATTATTTCAGGGTATATACGCATGACGATATCATAGGCGTCGAGATCGGCGGGGCCATGAAGAATGTTATTGCAATAGCCGCCGGTATCTGCGAAGGCATGGGGCTCGGACATGATTCCCGCGCCGCGCTGATAACACGGGGGCTTGCCGAGATATCCCGCCTCGGCCTGAAGATGAATGCCAAGGATATAACCTTCGCCGGTCTGAGCGGGCTGGGAGATCTTGTGCTGACCTGCACCGACGAGCAGTCCAGAAATTTCAGCGTGGGACAAAAACTCGGCAGGGGCATGAAGCTGGCCGACATAATTGCCGGGACAAGGGCCATTGCGGAAGGCATAACCACCTCGCTGTCAGCGCATGAACTTGCGGCAAAATACGATATTGATATGCCGATCACGGAACAGGTTTATCAGACATTGCATAAAGGCAAATCGCCTTCTGAGGCGCTGAACGATCTCATGAACCGCTCACTTAAGTCCGAATTCTACGGTTACTGATCTATGGACGAGGCACACATCAGGCGGTTGCTCAGGCAGGTTGAGAAGGGCAGTCTCTCTGTTGAAGAAGCCCTTGGCAGTCTTAAACATTTGCCGTATGAAGATATATCCAGGGCCAGGATAGACCATCACCGCGCCGTCAGGACAAACGTCCCCGAGGTGATCTTTGCGGGCAGGAAAAAAACGAAGGATATAACCGATATCGCGCATGCGATGATGAAGCAGAGCGGCAGGTTCCTGATCACAAGGGCGACGGAAGAGATATTCGGGGCTCTTGGAATAAAACAGGCTGAGTTCCATCCCGATTCAGGGATCATCAGTTATGGCGCGCCGAAAAAAAAGAGCGGGCATGTGCTTGTGCTTTCAGCCGGGACCTCCGACATCCCGGTTGCGGAAGAAGCGACGCTGACGGCCGATTTTCTCGGGAGCAAAGCGGAATGCCTCTATGATGTCGGCATAGCAGGGCTGCACCGACTGCTCGATAACAGGAAGGCGATTGAAAAAGCGCGCGTGATAATTGTAGTGGCCGGAATGGAAGGCGCCCTGCCCTCGCTTGTCGGAGGGCTGACCGGAGCCCCCCTGATCGCCGTGCCCACATCCGTAGGTTATGGGACGAGCCTCGGCGGAATGACGGCTCTCTTCGCAATGCTGAACTCATGCGTTCCGGGTATAGCGGTGATGAATATCGACAACGGCTTCGGCGCAGGATGCCTCGCCCACAGGATAAACATCATGGGCAAGGCGAAGTAATTTCTATATTTTCAGAGTCATCAATATCGCGTCTTCAACAGGATTTGAATAGTAATCTTTCCTTTTGCCGGTCACGGTGAAACCTGATCTTTCGTAAAGCCTGCCGGCCGCGACATTCGAAGCCCTCACCTCGAGGTATATATTTTCGACCCCGTCAACCCTTAATAGCCGAATCAGGTCTTCCATAAGTAATCCCGCAATGCCGCGCCTCCTGAACTCCGGCATGACCGCCAGGTCAAGCAGCTGTGCCTCATCAAGGACCTTTTTGGCAATTGAATACCCGGCGACATCACCATCAAGGACGGCCACACGCGCCACGGACCCGTAAGAACCGATCTCTGCGCGCAGAGAATTCTCCGACCACGGCGAAGTGAATGATTCATTCTCGATTGCGGCGACGGCGCTGATGTCGGCAAGCCTCATATCGCGAATATCCGGCACGACGCTCCTCCTATCCGAGTTTCAGCTCGGCCTCCGACCTCCTGTGATAGGCAGGGGCTGCGCCGGCGGCGTCCGTGTAATCCCCTCTTTCGGCCTTGCGCATGCAAATAAGCGCGACATTGGCAGGGGACGGGACCATCTGCGGCGGAGGTCCGAAGAGCGCCCTGTCTTCAAGCGTTTGAACAATGGCGTCCTTATAGAGCAATGCGCCCTCTCCGAGGAATATCGTCGGGCACTCAACCATGGAGAGCAGCCTGTTTACCGAAAACGCGCCCTCGGCCATAACCCGCTCAAATCCGTCGCCGCGCCATCTGAAAACAGCGGCATATACCTCTTTTCTCCTCGCATCCAGCATGGGGCAGACCTGATATGCGCTGAACGGCAGGCTCCAGGCCATACCCTCAAGCGTCGAGGCCGTCACAAGCTTCTTCCCTGTCGCATAGACAAGGCCCTTTATTGTGCTGAGCCCGACCCTGAGTCCCGTAAACGAACCCGGGCCGATCGATATGCCGAATACGTCAATATCGGATATCTCCATCGAGGCGCCCTGAAGCGCGCGGTCTATCTCACCCATCAGCCGCTCGGAATGGGTGACCCGTATATTCAGGCGCGATTCGGCCACCAGTTTATCCCCGTCCATTACCGCCACGCCACCCGTCATAGTTGCAGTTTCAACAGCAAGTATTTTCATGTTCCCGCCTCCCTCCATGCTTCGTAAACAGATATGCAAACACCAGGCTGCTAATTATACACACAGCCGCAAACAGACGCAGGGATTCGAGCGTGCCGAAAATGTGCGCCGCAAACCCAATCGCCGAATTTCCGAGCGGCGCGAATCCGAGGAACACAAGCGTGTGCAGGCTCATCACCCTGCCCCTGAGGGCGTCGGAAACCGCATGCTGGATAAAGCTGTTGCTTAAGGCGAGGAAGCCGACTATGCCGCACCCGGCAAAAAAGACAAAGAACAGCGACAGATAATAGTTATGGGAAAAAGACAATCCCATGAACGCCAGCGCAAAAATATTGGTCGCCATCGGCAGAGCCGCGCCCTTGTCGCCAATGTCCTCCCTGTACGCAATAAAAAAAGCGGCGAATAAAGAGCCCGCTCCCGCCGTCGAGATAAGCATGCTCAATCCGGTGACCCCCTCATTCAGGACCTCTTCTGCGATGACCGGCATCATGGTGACATAAGGCATACCGAAAAGACTCAATACGGCAATAAGCGTCAGGATATAAAGCGTCTTCTTCTCTTTCAGCACAAAGCGCCCGCCCGCCCCCATACCGGCAAGAAATCCCCCGGCGGTTGCAGTCGTCTTTTTTACCGCTTTGATCCTGAGCAGCGCGATAATCACGGGCACAAAACTCAGGGCGTTCAGGAAAAAACATACCGGCATGCTGAAGCCCGCTATAAGCAGCCCGGCCATGAGCGGCCCAAGCACCCGTGCGCCGTTAAAGGCAGCGGAGTTCAGCGCAATTGCGCTGGTTATATTTTTCAGACCTGCCAGGTCGGGTATCAGGGCCTGTCTCGCAGGCACATCAAAGGCATTCAGCGTCCCGAAGAAAAACGCAAGCAGCGCCACATGCCATACTTCCACAATATCAAAATAGGTAAGGATACCGAGCAGCAGCGCGGGGACTATCGAAAGGGTCTGCGTCACAATAACGATATTCCGCCTCGGATACCTGTCGGCCAGAGACCCGCCCAAAAGCGTAAACAGGAGTATCGGCAATGTTGCGCACGACGCGACCAGCCCAAGGTAAAGCGGCGACTTTGTGAGAGAGTACACAAGCCAGCCCTGCGCCACGGAATGCATCCATGTGCCTGAAAGCGAGATCACCTGCCCCATCAGAAAGAGCCTGAAATCACGGCTGTAAAGCGCGGAAAAACCATGCGGATATTCACCGGACATTAATTTGAGTATAACGCAAGGTTACGATAAAAGAGTATCCGGAGTCCGCCGCTGCGGCAGGCATGACGCAGTCTTGCCGGGAATACGGCCCTGCGCGGCTGCAATTGACAAAACCCTGCAAGGTATAGTTTAATATATGCTCGTTTTCGGGCGGTTAGCTCAGCTGGGAGAGCGCAGCCCTTACAAGGCTGATGTCACAGGTTCGATCCCTGTACCGCCTACCATTTTTCTCTGTATATACCCCTTGGGGTGGTAGTTCAGCTGGTTAGAACGCCTGCCTGTCACGCAGGAGGTCGCGGGTTCGAGTCCCGTCCACCCCGCCAGCATTTTCAGCCGGTAGTGTTTACGCTTGCCTTTATTTATAGCGGGAAGACAGACGTTTCTCACCACGCAAATCAGATGACGGACACTTTTCATGCTGATTTCGGTTGCCCCCGATGTCTGGAATACAGGGGGCGGATATACTATTAAAGCTTGTGTTTATCTAGCACAAAGCGGCACAATTCCTCGCCCGAATCGAACCCTTCCCTGGCAAGCTGTTTTGCCTTCACGCGGTCTTTCGACACGCCAAGCCCTGCTGCGTATATTTCGGCAAGACAGCATTTGGCGGCCGCATGGCCCTGCCCCGCAGCGAGACTGAACCACTTGAAGGCCTCTTTTTCATTCTGCAGAGTTCCAAGCCCGTCCGCATATATCAATCCCAGATTATATTGGGCCGCAACAAATCCTTTTTTGGCGGCCTTCATAAACCATTTGAAGGCCTCTTTTCTGTCCTCTCCAACACCCCTCCCGTCGGCATAGACCACGGCAAGATTATACATTGCCGGGGTATGCCCCTTTCCCGCCGCAGCCCTGTACAATCTGAACGCCTCTTTATCATCCTGCCCGACCCCCCGACCGTCGGCATACATCGATGCGAGATTGAACATGGCCGCCTCATATCCCTGATCGGCCGCAAGACGATACCATTTGGCGGCGGCAACGTAATCACGCGACACGCCGTCTCCGTTGTAATACAGGTATCCCAGCTTATATTGGGCCCGCGCGCTGCCTGCCCGGCCCTCTTTCAGAAAGAGTCCGACTGCGGTTTTATAGTCACCCTGCAAATACGCCTCAACGCCGTCATCATAATCATCGGCAGCCGCAGGCGCGCAAAACAGAAAAGCCATACATGCAAACAGCGCCATTAAAAACAAGTCCGTATTCTTCATGTAAATCTCCAGATATTAAGCGGCGTCAAAATTCCGCAATCCGTTGTCGCAGGCCCGGCCGCAAATCCGCGAAAGTACGGCTCCGGAGCCCGGATTCCGTCGCATTACAACAACCCCGGGGCCTTCCGGGCATGGAGGAAACACCGCCTGCGACAGGCGACCTACGATTTCCTGTTGGTCTTTGCGACAAAAACCGTCATTTTCTTTTGCACATTATCGCTGCCGCAATGCGGACAGACAACCTTCGGTTGTTCATTCATCTCCTTGAGGGTAAAGATGACGCTGAAGCCCTCACTGCAATCAAGACATCCGTAGTCATAGGTCGGCATAATGTCCCCCTTTTCTTTACAGCGATTTTCTCCTGAAATCTCCAAAAGCAAAAACGGGCGTCCATTATTTAAATATCAGTTCCGGCTTCTTTGTGAATACCTTTGTGTCCGGAGGCACCGAGGTCGTGACCCACACGCTGCCTCCTATGACCGAGCGCGCGCCTATGACGGTCTCTCCGCCGAGTATGGTGGCCCCCGAATAAACTATGACATCGTCCTCAAGCGTCGGATGCCTCCTTTTATGCCTTAGCTTCTCCACATCGTCCTTTGAAAGAGAGAGAGCGCCGAGCGTCACCCCCTGATAGAGGCGCACCCGCTTCCCGATCACCGCAGTCTCGCCTATGACCACTCCGGTGCCGTGGTCGATAAAAAAGCTTTCTCCGATTGTGGCCCCGGGATGTATATCTATGCCGGTTGCGCTATGCGCAAATTCGGACATTATCCTTGGAATCAACGGGGTCTTTTGCTCATAAAGCTTGTTCGCAAGACGATGCACTGTGACGGCGAAAAGACCGGGATAGCTGAATATAATTTCATCATAACTCCCCGCAGCCGGATCGCCTTCAAAGGCGGCCCGCACATCCGAAGCAAGTATGTCCCTGAGTCTGGGGATCTCCTTCATCAGGTTGACTGCGATCTCCTTGCCCTGATCTTCACATGTGACGCAGGACATACTGCGACGACGGCATTCATGCCTGATCGCAAAGGTGATCTGCTCTGACAGTGCCTCGAAAAAGTTCGTCATGGCCTGGCCGAAATAGTAGCCCAGGCTGATCCTGTCTATCCTGGCGCGCGAAAAATAGCCGGGATACAGCATGCTGCAGGCCATTTTTGTGATCTCTATTACCGCGTCCTTTGAGGGAAACGGTTCCAGTCCGACATGGTCGAAGCTGTCCGGCATATTGCAGGATTTGACAAGTTCATCCACAACTCCGGGGATCTCATCACGAAAGGCGCTTGTCCTCCGTATTATATTATCACACTGTTCGGTCCTTCGATCATCCATAACAGCCCTCACCTTTCAGGATTATTGAAATGCCGCAACAGGCATACCCCGGATATTCATCCGGCGGCTTTATTGTATATTTATCCGGCCGTTCCGCACAAGGATGCATGCATTGATAAATTGCAGCCGGTCCGCCGGTTGTCCAACATATTAATATGGGCGACCTTTTTCACTTCGCTATCTGCCGCGTTTCTTGCCAAGAGGTATTATCCTGAAATTTCCGACGGAAATTCCGAGATCAATACCCCTGCCCGTGCCTGAAAGGGCCAGCGATATATCTCCCTTTGTCACTACCTGCCCGGTCGCAGAACCGACCACTCCGGCATGCGCGCCGCCTCTTCCATAGGCCCCGTAAAGTTCTTTTATGTCATAAACCCTGGAAAACTCGCCCCTGCCGCGGACCCTGGAAACCCCGGCCGTCAGCCCCCCGCCCTTAATGGACAATTTGACCTTTGCAGACTGCCTGTTGTCGCAGGTAATCGTGCCATAGCCGGACATTGTCTCATAAAAAGCCGACCAGCCCTTGAGATTAAAACTCATGTGGCATTTTGTAGGCCTGTCATGTGCGGCGGCGTAACCCGTCCCAAAACACAACGCAATTGCCAGAGTCAATGTCAGCGACAAACAAATACCGCATAATCCGTTCCTTGTCATACCCGCACCACCTGATCTTTTATTTTCCGGAAGGCTTCACGGCCTCCATATTTCAAGCATACACTGCGATGAATCTATTTTCAACCCGGATGTGTCATTGGACAACGTGTCAAAACCGGAACGGCCGGCGCCTTTTACGTCCCCCGATTCGGGATATGGACTCCTGAATAAACTTATCTGAAGACCGTTGCCGTATCCCCGGAGATAAATCTTGCGCAGAAAAAAGAGAAGGCCGCTGCAAGCAACACTGCGGCAGGGGTAATCAGCAATGCGTTTCTGAGGTCCGAAGCGTCTGAAAGGGCCCCGATGATTACCGGAGAAACCGCGTCGCCGAGGGCATGGATAACGAATATATTAAGGGCAAAGGCCATGGCCCTGACCTCCGGGGCCGTCACATTGATTATGGTTGTATTCTGCGGCCCGGTGCTCAGGAAAAGGAAGAATTCGGCTATAAATGCGGCCGTAAGACATACCGTAACGGAATCCGCGGCAAGCGCGACAACGACCAGGGGGACGGCCGTCAGAAAACCCCAGCCTGCGACGAACAGATATCCCCGGACGCTTTTTTTCTGGAAATAGTCGCCAAGCCATCCTCCTGTGATCGTTCCCGAAATGCCTGCAACTATTGTAATAAGCCCGAACATGATATTGCCGGTTGCAACATCGAGCCCGTGCATGCGGAACAAAAAGGTCGGGAACCACTGCGCAAGCCCGCCCAGCGCAAAGGTCATGGCCGTCATTGACAGCGTATTGAAAATAAACGATCTGTTCGAAAGGAACTGTCTATAGCTGCGCGGAGAAAAAACGTTCGGGGTTTCAGGCGCCGCATCACTCACTCCCCTCAACGGCTCCCTGAGTTTCCATAAGGGCAGCGCGACCAATAGACCGGGAATGCCCACAACAAGAAACGCCGCATGCCAGCCGAAATTATGCCCGATGAGCCCGCCGAAAAGATATCCGAGGGCGCTGCCCACCGGGATCGCGAGATAAAAGAGGGCAAGTATCTTGCCGCGGACCGCACGTGAAAAAAAATCCGCGAGCAACCCCGGAGAGACCGTGCCGAAACTCGCCTCTCCTATGCCTACCATGGCCCTGGCCGCAAGCAGCGAGCCATAGCCGAAAGAAAAACCTGCGCCTGCGGTCGCCATGCTCCAGGCCAAAAGACCCGCAGACGCAACTCTTACGCGCCTGACGCGGTCTCCGATCCACCCGAACAGCGGCGCCGAAAGCATATAAGATATCATGAATACGCTGCCGAGGGTCCCGAGCGCGGTGTCGCTGATTTGCAGATCGTCTCTTATAAGGGGGAATACCGCATAGATGACCTGCCGGTCTATATAGTTCAGCAGGTTTGCGGAGAAAAGGACAAACAAAACATAATAGCCGTATCTTGAGTTGACAGGTTTATCGACCAAGGTCAGTTGCCGGTCCTGCTGGCCTTCATACTTTCGAGGGCTTCCCCTGCCGCGGCGATCTGGGCCTCTTTTTTGCTCTTGCCCGAACCTGTGCCGAGCTTCATGTCGTTTATATACACCTCAACCGTAAATATCTTCTTGTGCTCGGCGCCCTCCTGCCGGACCGTCCTGTATTCAGGAAGGACGCCGAACATCGCCTGTGTCAGCTCCTGCAGTTCACTCTTGAAATCATAGCCTTCCCTGCCGGATATCGCCTCACCGATCCTGCCCGCATAGAGCCTTAATATGAGAGCTCTCGCAGCGCCATAGTCGCTGTCGAGATAGACCGCGCCGAGTATTGCCTCGATCGTGTCCGACAATATCGAACGTTTCTGCCTGCCGCCCGTCGATTCCTCGCCGCGGCCAAGCCTGATAAACCTGCCGAGAGACAACCCTGCGGCGATTTCATACAGCATCGATTTATTCACAAGATATGATTTGATCTTGGACATGCCCGCTTCGCTCAGTGTATGTTCCCCGACAAAAAGAGCTTCAGCTATGACAAGACCGAGCACAGAATCACCCAGAAACTCCAGCCGCTCATAGTGAGCGGTCTGGGCCCCTGAATTTTCGTACTGGAAAGATGTATGAGTAAGGGCCTCAACAAGAAGGGCCTTATCGCTGAAACAGTAGCCGATAAGGCCTTCCAGCTCAGCGGTATTTATTGAAGATGAGGCATGCATTTGTGCCGCCAAATCCGAAGGAGTTGGATATTGCGTATTCGACATCCCGCTGCTTGGCCTTGTGAGGCACATAGTCGAGATCACACTCCGGATCAGGGTTGTCGAGATTGACGGTCGGCAGCACAACGCCGTTGGTTATGCTCAATATGCTGAAGATGGCCTCAACCCCGCCTGCCGCGCCCAGCAGATGACCCGTCATGGATTTTGTCGAACTCACACACAACTTATAAGCGTGCTCTCCGAACACCTTCTTTATCGCCATCGTCTCAATCTCGTCGCCGTATCTTGTGGAAGTGCCGTGCGCGTTTATATAGTCGATCTTTTCTGGAGCGATATCCGCGTCCCTGAGCCCCATAGTCATGCAACGGGCTGCGCCCTCGCCCTCAGGCGCGGGAGATGATATATGGTATGCGTCGCCGGACATGCCGTAACCGGACACCTCGGCGTAAATCCTTGCATTGCGCTCAAGGGCCGATTCGAGGCTCTCAAGCACTACAATCCCGGTGCCTTCGCCGAGCACGAAACCATCACGGTCCACATCAAACGGCCTGCTCGACTTCTCGGGCTCGTCGTTGCGTGTAGACAGGGCCTTCATTGCCGCAAACCCCGCCACTGCAAGCGGACAGATGACGGATTCGGAGCCGCCCGCGATCATTGCGTCCGCGTCGCCCCTCTGGATCAGCCTGAACGCCTCGCCTATGGAATGGCTTCCCGTAGCGCATGCGGTCACCACTGAGGAATTGGGGCCTTTTGCGCCTATACGGATGGATACATTACCCGCCGCCAGATTAATACAGACCATGGGGATAAAAAAAGGCGAGACCCTTCTGGGCCCTTTTTCGAGCAGCATCTTGTGATAGTACTCTATGCTGTTGAGCCCGCCTATGCCGGAGCCTATAATCACGCCGACCCTGTCGGCATTTTCCGGAGAAATCGTCAGCCCGGAGTCCTCCACAGCCATAAGCGCCGCGCCGAGGGCCATTTGGATAAAGCGGTCCATCTTCTTTATCTCCTTGGCCTCTATAAACACGCCGGGATCGAAATTTTTCACCTCTCCCGCGATCTGCGAAGCAAAGGCCGAGGCGTCAAACTGGGTTATCGGCCCTATTCCGATCTTTCCGGCAACAGCAGCGTCCCACGAATCCCTGACATTAAGACCAAGCGGGGTTATCGCGCCCAGACCGGTAACAACTACTCTTCTCTTTTCACTCATCAGACCTTGTCAGACCTTTGCGGAAATATACTCAACCGCGTCCTTGACCTTCGATATCTTCTCTGCATCCTCATCAGGGATCTCGATATTGAATGCCTCTTCAAAGGCCATGACGAGCTCAACGGTATCAAGGGAATCCGCGCCGAGGTCCTCGACAAAAGAGGCCTCAGTCGTAACTTCGGACTGATCGACTCCAAGCTGCTTGGCAATAATCTCTTTCACCTTCTCTTCAACTGCCATTATGTTACCCTCCCTGTTTTTTGATTTACTTGCCCGGCGCCCGGTTGCCGGACTGCCGGTTCAGTGAAGCTACATGTACATCCCGCCGTTGACATGAATTACCTGCCCGGTAATATATCCCGCCTCCGGCGATGCGAGAAACACGGCCGCAGAAGCGACATCCGCCACTGCGCCGAAACGTCCTGACGGAATAAGCTTGAGCATCTCACTTTTTATATTCTCAGGCAGCGCATCGGTCATGGCGGTTGTGATAAACCCGGGCGCCACTGCGTTTGAGGTAATACCGCGGCCTGCGTATTCTCTGGCAACCGTCTTTGTCAGTCCCATCAC
>JGI20214J51088_10001212_pt1 | contig 17532 bp, 15 predicted proteins | sample WetSurMetagenome_FD_51088 | JGI IMG/M metagenome (IMG submission 51088) | reverse complement strand
AATGGCTGTCCTGCCACTGCGGACTGATTATTTATTAATGATTTTATATAGGGACTTAAATTAGTGTGTTTCAGACTATCAATTGCACCATCTATACGAACCCAGTATACATAAACATCTGAATAATCCGGTTTTGTACCGGTAGAGTAGAAGAGGTATTTGTTATCAGGAGTAACATAGGGTCCCCAGCTTCCGAGTCCAAAGTCTATTCTCGGACCAAAATTTCTCGGGTTTGTCCAGCTGCCATCATTATTTCTGAAACTTATACCTAAACCCGGACGATTAGTCACAATCATAAATGTTTCATCCAGCGAAACAAAGAAATCGAGATTCTCCCCACTGGTATTCAACGGTCTTCCCTGGCTCAATGCTATGGTGTCAGCCCCATTTATCAATACCCTGCACCAGTCACTCAATCCGGCACCTTTCCCTGATTTGGTTGATATATAGTAATTTCTATTACCCGTAACCTGGAAGTAATGTGCTGAATCAAGTCCTGTTAAGATCTTTTTGGGTATNGTCCACAGTGAGTCTTTTTTAACAGAAATATATGTTTCGAAATTTCTTTCCACATACATCGTATCGCCATTAACTGACAGGGCTGGAGCGGCATAACCTTCAAACAATGTTACCGGTCCTGTCCATTTGCCTCGAGAAAAACTATACTTTTTTATGCTTTCGCCCCTATTAGGATAATATCCTTTTATTTCTGAATAGTAAATATCCTTGTCGTCATTAGATATAGCTATCCTCTCTGCGGCAAAGAATCCCTGCTCCACAAACAATGGAAATGTTTTTGGAGTATTCCCCGGAGATCTCTGTCCAAGGTAACGACCTTCCATTGACAAGGATTGTGTAAATCCGGGATTTACCAGAAAAGAAAAAACTAATGATAACAGAATTGATTTCAATCCTTTACAAATTTGAATAATCGTTTTTCCCATAATTCCTTAATGTATTGGTTAGACAAAAACAACTTCAAAGGAAATATTGCAGCATGTTCAATCAAAGGGAAAAATGATTAGCGGTCATATAATATGATAAGAGGTTTTAAAGTTCTGAATGAACCCTGCGAGCATAGCCGTCAACTAAAGCTTTGGGGATGAATAAGAAGCAGGATAGAAAAATTTCCCCACCTTCAAAAGGAGGGGAAATGTATCAGACATATATTCAATACATTACATTCTATTATGTATCAATATCTCTCATAATTTTGCTGTATTTAACACCTTAGGTTGACGGCTATGACCCCTGCGAGCCTGCATTTCCTGTGGCATGCCGAAATTATTTGTTCATTTTTTTTCAAAATCATAAAAAAAATTTTCAAAATATATTGTTTATATTATAAACTAATTTATATTTGCATAAAAATATTCTATGGAAAACAAAGAATTTACTCCTTCAGAAAGCCTGGCTCTAATTGCTAATGTAATATCAGAGGCTAAGTCAAGGTTTAAAGACAATGGCTTTTCGTTTATCTTTCTTGGATTATGTTGTACTATTGCAAGTTTAGGTCAATTTGTTCTTCTCAAACTTGAGTACTATCAAATCAATTATTATCCATACTTTATTATGCCGGTTGCCGCTGTAGTAACCTTCTTTTACTATAAAAAGAAAAGAAGTGCTGTCAAATCAGGTAATATTATCGGCACTTTGTTCAGTATAATCAGTGCAATTATGGGTGCTAATTTAATGATTTCCGGGTTTTTTTTCTGGGGGAAATTTGGTATAGCATTAGTTCCCTTCATGCTGATTCTATTTTCAATATGGTCGGCATTAGCAGGTGTTTTAATCAGAAACAGGATCTTCCTTATTTCGGGAATAGTAATTAATCTTATTGCATATATGTCTTTCTATATTGGCAGAGAATACCAACCATTAATCTTATCTGTTGTCTCCTTAATAGGAATTGTGATACCTGGCATAATGCTTCATTATTCAAGTAAAGAAGGCCATGTATAGAGATTTAGATCCATTATTACATTCGCAATTGCGTCTTGCTATTGTTTCTCTTTTAATGACAAGCGATGAGATTGATTTTAACCAGATAAAAGAAACCACAAATGCTACTTCCGGCAATATAAGTGTTCAGATCAGAAAACTCCAGGAGGCTGGTTATATCGTAGTGGTAAAATCTTTTAAAAATAATTATCAAAACACATCACTTTCAATTACAAACAAAGGCATTAAAGCTTTTGAAGATTATGTTGAGAGCTTGAAACAGTATATTAAACCCATATAGGAATTTTTTTTATCAATATAGTTTATAATATAAAGTACTTTACAAAAATGAAAGATTATGAAAACAACATTTATTTTTTTAGTATGCTCTGTTTTCCTTGTGAATTCGTGCAAAGGAAACATCAGTTTTTCGGACAATGGAATTATTGAAAGTATCGAATCAGAAACTGCTTTACTGAAAAGAAGTTATCAAAACGACACGCTACTGATAAACTTTCAGGAAAAAGTGATGAATGCATTTGTAAATGCTAAAATCAGCAAATCAGACAAAGGTCTTGTGGACCTTGAGAAGGCTTTATTGAATCTGAACAAGGATAATAACAATGGCATCATAGTTTACTGGTATTCTTACACTTGTTATTATCATTCAATTTTACTCATGACTGAAAAAGAGAATAAAAGTTCGGAAAAAATTCTCGATGAAGGGATTATTCAATTAAAAAATGTAAGCAATCTGAATTCGGAACATCTTGCATTACTGGCTTTAATGGAAAGCTTTTCAATACAATATGCTTCTGGTATAGAAACTCCATTCATTTCTAAACGGGTTAAAGAAAATGCTGAAAAAGCATTGCAACTTGATTCTTTAAACCTCAGGGCCTATTTTGTCTTAGGGTCAAATGACTTTTATACACCCGAGAAGTATGGTGGAGGCAAAAAAGCGGCAAGTTATTTAACAAAAGCAATCAGATTGAACGACCAGTCGATTGCAAATCCATATATGCCAACATGGGGTAAAAACAGCGCTTATGAATTGCTTATCAGGCTGTACATAAGGCAAAAACAATTTACTGAGGCAAAAAAATACTACCAGGAAGCAATCTCTTTATTTCCCGACGACTATATGATAAATAAACTGAGCAAAGATTTAATTAACTAAGAAAATGAATACAATAAAACTTATTCTTACGATTATATTACTGCACTCTGTGAATCTGATTTATTCGCAACCACTGGTGATCAGAGGACATGTTTCCGACAAACAGAGGAATAATCTTTTTGCTGTAAACGTATTTTTGCTCAAGCAAAATACAATAGGCTCTGTATCTGATATGGATGGCAACTTTGCACTGAAGATTACGGATCCGAAAACAATCCTGGGTGAGCATCTGGTATTTTCTTTCATTGGTTATGAAACTTTTAAGATCGCTTTTGACAGCATTAATTATATGGTTCCTTTAAACATAGTCATGACTGAAAACATGCAGGCCTTAAACGGAGTTGTTGTTGAGGGGCGAAAATCCATATCAAGAGAATTCTCAATTAAGGAAATGGACAAACTAAAAATATATTTTAGCCCTTTAGCCTCTGCTGACCCTTTGAAAGCAGTGGCTATGTTGCCATCATCTACAAATACCAGCGAAACTGCTAACCCTGAACTTCGGGGAAGCTCAGCGAACCGGACAAAAGTATTTCTGAATGGAGTACCTGTCAGCAATCCGGTGCGAAATTCGCAAATTAATGGCATAGGCTTTTTTAGCCTTTTTAATCCTGAATTAATTAAAAGCATGTTTGTTTATCCTTCGAATCCTCCACTTATCTATGGAAATACAAGTGCAGGAATGATAGATATAGAAACTGAAGATAAGTTAGAAAGTAATAATTATCAGATTTCTGCATCACTTGCAACAGCAGGAATAAGTGCTTCACAAAAAATAAGTGAAAAAAGTTTTATACAGCTGTATGGAAACCTGATGTTTTCAAAGGGATTTTTATCAGTTAACCCTGAAATAAATAAGCAACTAAAAAGCTTTAATTCAAATGATATTGGCCTTAACTATCACAGAGTTATCACAGATGCTTTGACATTAAATATTTACAATTATTTAGTTTCCGAATCATCAGATGTATTGCTCAATCTATTCACATGGAATGATAATGCAAAGGCTAAAACAATCAGGGATTTCAGCGTTATGAATTTAAAATATCAAAAATCAAAAAATAACATTTCGTTCAATGCAGGCACTAATTTCAGCAGTTCGGACTTTCGCTTTGGTAACATCAGTTCTGAGGTTAACCAGCGACAAATCTATCTTTCGCTTAATTATAAATACCTGTTTTCCGAAAAACTATATTTTCAGACGGGACTTAGTAATGAATACGGGAAGTTCGATTTTAAAGATCAGGTACCTGTTTTCTATTATGCTATGTCGCCGGCATCGCCCTCATTTCAAAGTGATTCACTGTTGAAAAATAACCTGCCGGAAACATATGCGTACATCCGATGGAAGCCTGTTAATAGCATCATATGGGGAGTTGGTTTGCGTAAGAACATTGATCTTTTTCATACGAAGAATCCTGATTATTTAAGCTGGCAAACGAATTTAAGATATAATTTCATGAATAGCCATTCCTTGCTATTCTCAGTAGGTAAATACAGTAACATAACTGAGCCAAATTTCTCATATGAAGAGTTCAGGATGCTTTCTGCGAATCATTTTGCGCTTGAATATTTATTTGAAACAAAAAAAACAAACATTAATCTGGCAGCATATTATAAATCTGAAACCGGTGATACTACAGGTAACAGGAAAATAAAAGGATTTGAAGTCTATCTGGAACATACTATAACCCGCACTTTGAAAGCAAGCATTTCGAATACAATTTTGAATTCAGATATCGGGTCAAATGAAAAGTTGTATAATTCTGAAAATAATGTCGGATACTTTCTTGTAACAACATTAAGCTATTTTAATCCCAAAGTAATCAATGCTTCTGTTGCCTGGTCAACCAGGCAGGGAAGGTTTTTTACTCCGGTCAGTTCTGCAGTTTACAATCCAGGTATTGATTTTTACCAGCCGGTTTACAGTGAAAGTATAAACTCTGAAAGAATTAGAAACTACAATACAATTAATCTGTCATTAAACAAGACATTAACTGTTCATAAAAGCAGTCTGATAGTCTTTTTATCAATATTCAATGTGCTTGATACCAAAAATCCTAAGAGTATGATTTACAGCAAAGATTACTCTGCCGGATCATTCGATTATTATCAGAAAAGGTCTGTATATTTTGGCTGCGTGTTGTCAATATAATAATCCAGTAAATTACTAACGCTCCCCTTTGCAGGGAGAAGAAAGCATCTGAGAGAGACTGACTGTAACTCCAACTGATGTCAATTGTTTGGAGTATCTGAAAGATTGTTAGATCCTGACAGGACATCCTCCCTTATAATCTGTTTCATTTTATCAGGTTCTTCAAACAGTGGACTATGAGCTGATTTTTCAAAGGTATAAAATCCTTTTACTGGTGCTTTTAGTTTATCAAAAAAATCCTTTGCCAAAATGTAAGATACTGTGTAATCGTATACCCCTTCGAAGAAATAGACAGGAAGCTTAAGTTCCGGAACCTTTTTGGTCAGGTCTGTAGTCAATATTTCAGTCCACAGAATGCTAATACCTGCTCGGGATTTGCCAAGCCACATATTAACCTTTTCAACTAAAGTATACTCCTGGTTTATCAGTGATGGTATAAAAATTCCGGTGATTACCGAATTCATTTCGTGCATAGTTCCAATGCCAAGAGAGTGCATGGCCGGGTCGCGCAATCTGCGGTATGCATCAGGGGTGCCGTTTGTCATAGTGACTGGCGCTGCTTCAAGTTTTCTAACCATTTTCTTGTTCCCTATGTCCCTGAATCGCTTGAGCATATATTCGTATGCAAGTCTCTCTGAGTTCAACTGATCTGACATCTGAGCCACACCAATGTAGGCATAGTATAACTCCGGAGCCTGTGCTGCAACTTGTATACCAATGAACGTTCCCCCGGAATGCCCCATGAGGTAAATCTTATCCTGTCCAAAACGCTTGCGCAGGTAATTCGTTACCTCCTTTGTATCAGATATCATTTGCTCCAGAGTCATCGTCTCCGGAGGGATATCGGAACTGTAGGAGAGTCCTGAGCCACGCTGTTCCCACCAGACTACAGTGAAATAATCTTCAAGACCTGTCGGGTATTTTTTGGTAAGGAAATAATCGGGCATACCACCGTGAAGATAAAGCAGCACTGGATTCTTTGTATTTTTGCCCTTGATAAACATACCCTGCTCAATCCCATCAATATTTATAAATACTTTTTCTGAGATGCTTCCTGCAAGAATTTTTCCACTCTCATCTAAAATAGGTTTAGCCTTTCCCGGGCTGCATACCATTAATGAACCTGCAATGATGAGCATGGTACCTAATAAAACAGAAAGCATAATCAACATAATTCGTCCCCCCTTTCGTATGATTGATTTTTGAGATAATCGCTTCATTTTATTATCTGATATTGTATTTCAAAAAGATTGTTCAATTAATGTTCCCCAAATCTGATCAGAAATGATTTAAATTTAATTATTTTAATCATCTTTATTGCTACCAACCGAAGAGGAGACATGATAACCGGCAAAAACATTAATACATTGAGCCTTCATTATAACTGATCTTCATAATTGTTGTTTTCAGTGATTAATGAATAAATACTAGCATAAAGGAAATAATACAATATGCTTATTCAAAGGAAAATATGATTAGTGGTCAGATAACGGGATAAGTGCCAGGGATTTTTGCCTTTTAAAAATTTACCCCGATATATATATTAGGTTCAAACAGGAAATAATTATTCTTCCATTTATTTTCTTTCTCTTCAAAACCTTGCAGGCCTTTGGTGTCAATTGGCCAATAATTACAATGAATCTGAGGTTCAATAAATAATCTATTTTTAAACATTGGGATATGGTACCCGAGGTGATATGTAGTATATAATTTAAAACCGTCGCCTGTCTTCTTCTTATTTTCGTCCTGATATGTTTTCTTTAGTGGTAAAATTTCTATTGAAGTGAATAAACCCTTCCACAGAATACGCTGATAAGTAATGCCTATGCCACTTTCTCTGATCCTACCAGGATATGATTCACTTTCCTTCATTATATACGGACCCCATGGAATACCCATAGGTGCAAAAAGGCTCCAGGTGGCTACCTTAATTCCAATTTTATCTTTAGGTGTAATTTTATATCCAAAATGGAACTCGTAATGGTGTGTATTTGTTACTTCCGGACCAAAATTTACGAATATCAGATAAGTAGTGCTTACTGAATATTTGTAGTCATGCATGGTGCCTTTGACAGCACCCATTGCTGTTTTGGCAGGGTTTTGACTGCATGCCAGTGTTGTGAACACGGCAATCATTAATATTGTTGAAATTAACTTTTTCATTTTTGTAAATTCCTGATTATTTATTGCTTTTTTTTCTTTCCGTCTCTTCAAGGGGTTAATTGATATAAGTGAAAAAGACAGTGGTCCTGACCGGCATTAATTATATTTAATTCGATCTGGAATTATTTTGCATGACTGAGAAGTAGATTTGCAATTTTTGTTGTGTTTTCATCTTTGCATAATTCCAGACTAATATTCCAAAGTCTTTCCTGCATTTCCTGATTAAAGATTATTTCTTCTTCTTTAATCCCCATAAACTCATTTTTCTTCCATGTGACAAATTTCCCGGACTTCTTAAGGCTTTCTTCCTGATTTTCCGTGAACAAAGGAGCCATTATCATCCCGCATTTCTCTATTGAAATAAACGATCCAAAAAACTTCATAATAGTTGCCATTATTTTCATTGAAACCGGAATAATGTTTAACTGATTACTCCACACTGTTTTGGATATTTCAAAACCGATGAAGGATATTTTTGAGCCTTTTACATTTTTAAATAAATCATGTAACTTAACAAGTAACATTCTTTTGGCAACCATAGCCTGATGGACCCCGTTTTCATAGCCCCAGTTTTTTATCATCTGGATGTCGTCCCAAAATATTTTTCCACCCCGGGTAACATTGAATATTACCCTTCCTCCATTCTGGGAGTTTTCCAGTAAGTTCAATAAATTTAAAGTCAGCATAAACTGAGATAAATAATTTACCTGGAAATGTGAATCCATTCCATCTTCAGTTTCTACCCTTTTCGCTGCGTAACCCAATCCGGCATTAACAAATATACCGTCCAGATATTTATGTTGGCTTTGAATTTCTTTGATGGCATTTCGAACATCACTGAGTCTTGTAAGGTCACAAATGATAATCGAGATCTTTTTATTATTGGTTGTACTTTCAATTTCTTTGATTGTAGCCTCCCCGAGTTCTCTGGATCTGCACAGTAAGATAACTTCATGAATTTGATTATCTATTCCTGCCAATATTTTAGCCACCCCTTTTCCCATTCCATTGGTGCCACCTGTTACCAGTATTTTCATTTCTATTTCCTCCTTTATTTAAATTGAATAATTTATGCTTTGTATGAATTAATTTGTGAAGTTGATCATATAACAATTAAGTGCATGATCAGCAGCGTATTACATAGAAATAACTACATTTCCCTTTTTATGACCTTGTTCGACATAATGAAAAGCTTCAGCTGCCCTTTCAAATGGATAGATTCTGTCTATAACAGGTTTTAACTTTCCGGATTCAATAAGCTCTATGAAAAAATTCAGATTTTCAGCACGTTCTTTTGATACACCTCCCTTGATTTTCTTGCCGCCGGTTATTGAGGTCCACATCATTCTCAGAATATCCTTTATTTCTAGCATGTTTTCAAGATAGATTCCTTTTGGCTTTAAGACACCCTTGCATTGTGAGAAAGTAGTCTTGCCAACTACGTTGAAAACAAAATCATATCTCTCATCGCTTTTGTAAAAATCCTCTTTAGTATAATCAATTACCTTATCGGCTCCTAAAGATTTCACCATTTCTGCATTTGCCGCGCTACATACTCCTGTAACTTCTGCTCCATAGTATCTGGCAAGCTGAACTGCATATGTTCCTATCGCTCCGGAAGCGCCATGGATAAGAATCTTTTGTCCATTCTGAATTTTCCCTAAATCTCTTATAAAAAACAATGCAGTATTTCCCGCCAATGAAATTGCTGCAGCTTCTTCCCAGCTCAATCCAACCGGTTTAATTGCCAATGCCCCGGTTTCGGGAACACAGGAATACTCGGCATGGGCGCCCATTTTAATTCCGGGTGATCCAAAAACATGGTCACCCTCCTTATATAATTTTACATCTTTGCCGATGGCTTCAATTTCTCCTGCAAAATCAATCCCCAGGATATTTTTTTTAGGTTTTTTGAAACCAAATATTATCCGTGAGAGGAATTTGAACGATTCAGGGACAAAAGTTAAGTTACGGACATTACAGTCAGTAGTTGTTACTGTTGACGCATGTATTTTTATCAGCACTTCATTGTCCCCGGGAACGGGTTTTTCTACTTCTTTAAGCTGTAGTTCATCGGGTGGTCCGTATTTTGTGTGTACAATTGCTTTCATAGTTTCCATATTTCGACCTGTTTTGGTTTAAAAACTGTCAATTAAAAGTTAGCCTGATATTGTGATCCACGCATAAAGTATGGCATTTTCATGCTTGCTTCTCTCATGAGCTCATCAACCAGTCTGACCGGACTACCCATAGTCGATGAGAGTCTGTGGTTATAATTCCAGATCATCTTATCTGATCCACTATCGTGGATTGATAATGAGGCAACAGCTTCATTTGTTGGTCCCCATTCTCCTACAATGATCGCCATCGCAATTGCAGCCCCTTCGGACATTGGTTTTGAGAGGGAGTAATTTGAAGTCAGGATCCCATCTACGTTAAGGATTTTGGATAAATCAGATGGAGTCAGAAAATCTGTGTCTCCATAACCGGCGGATGCTAGTTTTGCATTTGTAGTCTCAACATCCTGGATATCAACAAAGATTTTTCCCTGCATTTTTCTTTTAAGCATCCAGCTATACATTTCTCTCTGGAAATTGATTGATTCTGTTTTTTGTTGTTCAATCAATGCATTACCATCGACCTTTCTTCTTGCAGCTATAGATACTTTTGGAGGTATAATAGCAATGATTTTATGAGTACTTGCAAGGGTTCTTGCATCAGGAGTATAAAAAATCTTGGCGCAACTTTGCATAAAAAATGCAATTACGACTAATAAAACTAACGATTTTTTCATAATAATTCTTTTGAAGTGATTAAATAATGAAAATTAGGTTCAAAGAAAATAACACAACAAAGCAAATCAATGGGAAAAATGATTAGCGGTCAAATAATATGATAAGTGGTTTATTAAGAGAATAAACTGCATGGCGGCTTTCATTTATTCCTCATTCAGACTAATTATCACATTACCTTTTTTATGCCCCTTTTCGACATATCGATGTGCTTCAACTATTTGTTCTAATGGATAAATTTTATCTATAACAGGTTTAATTATCCTGTTTTCAGTAAGTTCTTTGAGAAAAATCAAATTAGCTTTACATACCGCCTGTTCACCTGGTTTATCATCATCCACTGATACAAATTTTCCATTTGGAGTAAGGGCTTTTTTAAATTGCAGATGCGAACTTATTTTCCTTCCAACTGCATCGAATATTAAATCATAATGCTTACCGGCATCCGTAAAATCCTCCTTTGTATAGTCGATTACTATATCAGCACCCAAGGACCTGACTAAATCCAAATTAGCAGTACTGCATACTCCGGAAACTTCTGCACCATAGTGCTTTGCAAGTTGTACAGCTGAAGTTCCTACTGCACCGGAAGCTCCATATATAAGAACTTTTTGTCCCCTCTGAATATTGGCCTTTTTAAGATAATATACAGCTAAAGTTCCTCCAAATGGAATTGCCGCTGCTTCTTCAAATGATGTATTGGAAGGCATCTGTGTAATCGCACTGGTCTCAGGAATGCAAATATATTTGGCATAAGCTCCGAATTGGAATAATGTATGGGCATACACTTTGTCTCCCTTTTGAAATTGTTTTACATTCTCACCTGCTTTTTCAACCTCTCCCGATAATACAAGTCCAAGAATAGGTTTTCTTGGTTTTGTAATACCTAATGCAAAACGTGCCGGAATCCACATGGAAACGGGTAATTTAAAACCTCTGATAATACAATCACTTGCAGTAACAGATGTTGCAAATACTTTTACCAGTATCTCATTATTACCAGGAGCAGGTTTCTCCACCTCTCTGAGTTGAAGTACTTCAGGTGGACCGTATTTTGTGCATACAATAGCTTTCATTTTAGTTGAATGAATTTTAAGTTTTTTGGCATATCTGCGGTTGACTTCAAATGGATCCGTTTTGTTCTTCAAATAACGGCGCAAAACTGCTCTCAGAATCCACATAAATATTTGTTTCGCTTTCCGGGTTGTTTATCTGGTTTTTCACACTTTCAATTGCTTTTCCTAACCTTTCCGGGTTTACAGGTTTTGTCAGGTAGTCAACGTTATTAACCAGAAAAGTGCATATTGCATTTTCATCATATGCTGTTACAAAAATTATTTTTATTGAGCTGTCTATTAATTCCAGTAAATCAAAACCCAGTTCTCCATGCAGCTGAATATCAAGAAAAACCAGCTGAGGATTATTTAGGCTGATCAGTTCAAGCGCGCTTTCGCAGGAATCAGCTTCTCCTGCTATTTCTATTTCAGAAAAAGGTTCCAGCAATCTTCTCAGATTAACCCTGGCCAGCCTTTCTTCATCCACTATGATTGCATTTATATTTTTCATCAGAAACAAATATTGATGAACCTCATTTGCAATCTGCATACCAAAATATTATGTGTTTGATATACAATAAAATAAATAATTATTGTATTCCAAAGTGTAAATATATTTTACAACAAAGTGTAAAATAATTATACCAACTTGTTTAAATCCGTTTTACAGACCCGGAAGGGATTGCAGATGGATTGAATCCTTTGACTATCAACCATACCGCAAAAACCATTTCATTCAAGCCTGATGGAGCATCCATAAGGAGGTAGATCGTCGATCGTGGATCATAACCGAAAAATGGTAAAAAGCCTGACCCAAAAGCTTCATTATACTTTTTTAATATTGGATACAAATATGTTGATATGCCAACAATCAGGACAGCCACAGTAAATTCGAATAGCCCGCCTATCAATACTTGGTTTTCATGACTGGCCAGATAATACGAGGCATCTGTATCAGGCTCAATATAAGCACTTATTATGTCCGCAACCGTCGCAACTATGTATAATACTCCCACAATTAGGGCTGTTTTTCTATTTGAATTCATTTTTATATCTTTTAAGATTTTGTGGGGTTTTTCCAAGATATTAAAAGTCACTTATTCCCAGTTGTACTTAGCCTAGATGGTGAAATAATAATTGTATCTCTGCTGATAGTATATGCACCAAAATAGCCGAGTGCTCCATTTTTTATATTTGAGTTTGGATTAGCCGGAGTTGTAGTTGACATCATCTCATCACCACCTGAAATTTGAAATAAGGTTTTATAGTATTCATATGTTTGCGCATCAAGGGTGTATAGCTCAACTACAACTGTGTCTGATTGTTGAAAAACATCATAACTCCATGCCAACTCAACTTTATTGCCATTAAACATATCGTCATTGTAAATATCCTCACTGCTCCTTGCATGTGTACTATCATTAATGTTGTATGTTTTTAACCTGTAAAAATTGCGAACCGCTCCAGGGTCGGAAAAATGACAACTAACTACATAGCCCACCTCGTAGAAAATGCTTTCAGAATTATACTTACAGGTCAATGAATCAATATTTACTTTTCTTGGAATAGTCGCGTTTGCCTCATATTCATTTCCTTCTGAAAGGATGGTCAGAGTATAATTTATATCTGGTTTAGCCTGAACACTTTCTTCCGAGTAAATACCTGGTTCAACCTCTGTAAAATTTACTATCCTTCCTTTATTATCGGTTAATGTAATAACAGCATCTGTAACTGCGGGATTGGTCTTCTTATTAAAATAATCAGCCGTTTTTGACAATTTGATTACGCATTGGTTATCTGAATCAGTAATTACACCCTCAATAACCAGTTTTGGTTCCATATAGTTTAATTCAATTTCAATAACATCTTCACATGATGTCAGGAGTATAATCAGGCTAAAGAAAATAAGTCTTGCTTTCATTGGTTTAAAATTTAAAATTATAAGTTATAGAAGGAACTAATTGAAACAGAGAATGCCTGACTGCTTCTGTTTTCGAAGGGTCATTTACATTTTCCCTGAAACTGATTGAGTATGTATTTCTACGGGCATAAGCATTGTAAATTGAAAAGTTCCAGCTCGATTCGAATTTTTCCCGCTTTTTATTTGTAAGAGTAACTCCTAAATCCAGGCGATGGTATGCAGGCATACGGTAGCCATTTCTATTCGTATATGCAGGAACTATAACTCCGTCAATTACATACTTTCCACCTGGAAAAGTAACTGCATTTCCGGTGTTGTATACCCAATTCGCAGACACTTTCAGTTTATCATTAAAATCATACATTAAAACAATTGACACATCATGCGTTCTGTCGTGTTTTACAGGATACCATGCACCATAGTCAATTTCATTAATCGAGCGTTCAGTTCTTGATAGGGTGTATCCAATCCATCCGGTTAAATCACCGGTCCTCTTTTTGATAAAAAGCTCAGCTCCATAGGCTCTACCTTTGCCAAAAACCAGCTGAGATTCAACGTTTTCGTTAAGTATTATTTCTGCACCATTTTGATAGTCGATTTGATGTTGGAAGTTTTTATAATATACCTCTATTGAAGATTCAAACATATTGTCTTTGAAATTCCTGAAAAATCCCAATGCAATCTGGTCGGCAATCTGTGGTTTAATAGTTTTACTGCTTGATATCCAGATATCGGTTGGCAATGAAACAGTTGAATTAGAAAGAAGATGTAAATACTGAGCATTTCTTGCATATGACATTTTAACTGACATCTTATTATTAACTATGTAGTTTAATGTCAATCTGGGTTCCAGGATGCCATAATCCTTAATTATTTCACCTTTTTTGTAGAAGGCAGAGCTGGTTATTTCGTCATTTCCATTATAGGTATGCACTGTATCCGGACCAAGAACAATACAATTAGAATATCGAAGGCCGTAATTTAATTTTAGCCTGTCTGACAAATCAAACTTATGTGATATGTAAACCGCATTTTCACCGGCATGTTTTTTACCAATAGTTTTTGAATTATAAAATTCTTCGTTATCCGAGTTCAACTCACCTGGACGAAATGTGTGGGATATTGCATTAAATCCGAAGTTCAGAGTGTTTTTTGTATTGATGTAGTATTGGAAATCCTCCTTTAAGTTATAATCTTTTATACCTGAGGTAACTTCTAATACTTCCCCTACATTATAACCGATACCATAATTATAATCGCTGTAAATGAGTGAACTGTTCAGAAAAAGCCTATTTCCAAAAATATGATTCCATCGCAGGGTCGCGGTTTTATTTCCCCAATTAAAACCAATTAAGTCGGACATTCTGAAAACATCCCGTCCAAAGTATCCCGAAAGAAATATCCTGTTTTTATCATTAATTTTAAAATTCGCTTTTGCATTAAAATCATAGAAATAAAGTTTAGTTTCTTTAGCGGCAGGATCGTGCCATAAGGGCAGAAATATATCTGCATAAGTTCTTCTTCCTGAAATAATGAATGAGCCTTTATCTTTAACTATAGGAGCTTCTACGGTGAGTCGGGAGGCGATTAAACCTATGCCTCCCGAAGCAGAAACTTTTTTTGCATTTCCTTCCTTCATCTGAATATCCAGTACCGATGATAAACGACCACCATAATTTGCCGGAGCATTCCCTTTATAAAACTCCATGTCTTTTATAGCGTCAGAGTTAAATACTGAGAAAAAGCCCAGTAAATGTGCTGAACTGTAAATTGGTGCTTCATCCAGGATTATCAGATTTTGATCGGCACCACCACCCCTTACATAAAAACCGCTGTTCCCTTCACCGGATGAAGCTACACCTGGCATAAGCTGAATTGTTTTTAAAATATCCTGCTCACCAAAGATCACAGGAATAGACACTACATCTTTTGGAGATATTTTAATCACACTCATTTCAGGAGCTTTAATATTCTTATTGGAGGCCTCGCTCACTATTACAACTTCAGCGATTTCTACGGATGCTTGCTGCAATTCAACATTGTTATTGATATTACCTTTCAATTCAATATCCTCTGTTTTGCTAATCCGCCCCATGTATGAATATTGAACTGAGTGTTTCCCTTCGGGTAAGGTAATTGAGTAAAACCCATATGCGTTAGCCATTGCACCTTTATTCAACTCCTTTATAATTACTGTAGCCCCGGTTAGTGCCTCCCCGGTTTCGGAACATTTAATGTATCCGCTGATAGTATATTTCTGCTGTGCCATTCCTTCACATGTACTAATAAACAGTATAAGCAGGAATAATATTTGTATCTTTTTCATAATGTAAATTCTTTTTTATTTCTTAAATACTTAGTTATGATTTTCATCCTGTGCAGGATTAACTGAAATAAGTTTAAGGTTTAAATCACTGATTTGATTGAAGATCCTATGCTAAGCTGACTAGCGCAAAAGCCGGATATTGATCACCTTTTACTGTGGAAATTTAAATTGACATTCAGTTATTACTACCCCTCCCTTTTTATCCTCTTTGACAACATAATCACGTGCTTCGACAATTTGTTCCAATGGATAGGTCCTGTTGATGACCGGTTAATTTGTTCGGATATTCTCTCCTTTCGTTTCCCAAATGNCCAAATGGAAACGATTCCAATAACTATCCACATGGTTGTTTGCATTTGAAGTCCTTTATCTTTATTGTGTCGTATATGGGGCAGGCTGTAGAAGAACATTTCATTCTACCCTGAAGTATTTTTACACCCCACGGAATGTATCCGGAGCACATTAGCAGAGCCCCGATTGAGCTAATAAATTCAATATCAGGATTGTTTAACAGCAGAAGTCCTGTAATAATGCATATTGTTTGCCATTTGCTGATAAATTTCTCCTTAAAAAGTCCCAATGCCTGTATAGCAGCGCCAACAGGTAATAATGGCAACAGCCAGACCACCCATAGCAAGCCCGCTTTGTTTACAATAACACTGAGAAAAGGAACAAACTCTTTAAATTGGGCTTCTGGTAATGTATCGAATGCAGACAAAACCAAACATAAAGCTCCTTTATCCACAGCTAATATGAATGCTCCGAATAAACCTATAATACCGCCCCAAAAACCCAGTTGTTTGCCTTTCCCTTGCAAAACATTCATAAAACTGATCAGAGCTGTCATTATTACCGGGACGGCAAACATTACAATTAAATGCCCAATGTGGTATATGGGTTGATTGTGAAACCTTCCAACCAGTTGTTCAACAGTCTGAAGTGCTTCGAGTTTCAGGAGATTTGGGTGCATTAAAAAACCTGTCAGCAACATTACAGGGAATGCAATAATTGAAATTGCAAAGCCTTTCGTTTTAATTGATTCAATTTTCATGGTTTTCTTATTATGTTCTTTTATTTAAAAATATATCCGGTACATTAAGTTTGGGAAGAATCCAAACTGAGTAATATAGCCAACCTTACCCGGTTTATTTACGTCGTAATACTCAGCCGTTCTGCCCTTACTGTCTGTGAGGTTCATCAGATCCAGGAAGATTTCGTGTGTGGCCTTAGGTTTGTTGAACTTGTAGCTTACAGATAAATTAAGTAGAAAGATATTGTCAAATTTATTGTTGTATGCTTTGCTATAGTCAAAATACCTGTCGTTTTCGGGCTCAACAGCTACATTTCCCTGAGCATCTCTTAGTAATGGGATATACCGTTGGCCGCCTTCAAAGAAGACCTTTGTATTTAATGCCAGTGTTTGGTTCTGTTTTTTACCAAGGTTTCTAAACTCTTTCCCAAATAAAATATTAACAATATAGTTGTTGTTATACCTTGTATTTCGCCATACACCATCAAGAGTTTTATATTTCGAATCGAAAAGCGAACCATTTATTAAAAAGTAGAAATTTTTATCAAAAAACCGTTCCAGTGATATTTCCACTCCATAGTTTTTACCGCTGCCTTTATTAACAAGCTCAACATATTTATAATCGATGCCTTCGTTAATTGTGGCATAACTACTGGTGTCGTTGTTTTCAACAGGCAAATTGTAAAGAGACTGATAGTATGCTTCAACTTTCCCTATTAAATTATCAGTGAAACGCTTTTCATACCCTAATACAAAATGATGGGCTTTTAACAAACCGAGGTTCCTGTTAGGCTCAATGAAACTACCATCGTCCTGCAGAATTTTGGAATAATAGTTTTGGATCTTTTCTGTTGTACTGTGCATTCCGTAGCCAGCATGCACTGAGTTGGTATTATTAATTTTCCAGTTTAGGCTTAATCTTGGTTCAAGAGTCTTTTTATTAATGCTTAAAACATTCATATTATTCAG
>JGI20214J51088_10001211_pt1 | contig 17538 bp, 17 predicted proteins | sample WetSurMetagenome_FD_51088 | JGI IMG/M metagenome (IMG submission 51088) | reverse complement strand
CCGAGATAACCCCCGCCGTAAATAATAATGTTCTCAGCTTCAAGAGCTTCCTTTTTCATTTTACGGATTTGTTCGGGATCATTATTCATGAGCATTAAACCGTCTTTTGGTATTCCATCAATTGGCGGCTCAATAGCACGTGACCCATTTGCCAGAACAAGTTTTTCGTATTCAATTTTTTTTCCGCTTTTAAGATGAAGTATGTTACGTTCTTTACCGGCTATATCATCGTAAAAAACATTTAACATATTATTAAAACCACTTGAGATTGAAGTAAGTATTTCTTCAACTATTGAATTCTGTCTATCAGTTTTAATTATTGCAATACTTTTATCCGTGTAAGTATGTCGTGCAGATATTGTACAGACGAGTGCGGGTTCTCCATTTCCGGCAATTACGATTTGATATTTTTCCATCGTTAGCTCCAACTGAAATTAGATTACACATTTGTCTAAACATTCTGTAGAAACCGGAAGGAAGTGCCGATGTGTTAACTCAAAAAAAGAGTAGAGAAATTAGAATTCAAAATACATTTAAGTTAAAACCGTTTTCCGGTTTCAATCATTTTTGCATTTGCCAAAAAATTCAATCGTTGAAAGAGATCAATTATATGCTGAACGCAAAATAATCATTTTAAGATGAATAGCAAGTAGAAAAAGAACGACTGTGGTTTTTATTGAAAAAAATTTTAAAAATTTATCAAAAAACGGATTAAAACCACTTTTTCTTTTTAAAATAAATTACCATAACAATTACTACGAGTAGAGTAATAATCCAAAATCCCCACGGATACATCCACTCCTTTCCAAGCTCCGGAAAGTTTTTAAAGTTCATTCCATAAACTCCGGCAAGAAAAGTAAGCGGAATAAATAATGTAGAAATAACAGTTAATACTTTCATTACTTCATTTAATTTATTGCTCGTGCTGGAAAGATAAGTATCCAGCATTCCAACAACCATTTCACGGTAAGATTCAATTGTATCAATCACCTGAATTGTGTGATCATAAACGTCCCGCAGGTAAACCCTGGTTTTCTCTTCGATAAATTCATTTTCGTTTCTTTGCATTGCAGATATAACCTCACGTAACGGCCAGATGGCACGACGCAACAGAATCATTTCTCTTCTTAAAAGATGAATTGTTTGAAGATCATTTTTATTTGGTTCAATTACAAGATTATCTTCAAGTCCCTCCACATCTTCTCCAATTTTTTCAAGGATATGGAAATAGCTGTCAACAATAGAATCAATAAGTGCGTAAGCAAGATAGTCTGTTCCGTTTTCTCTTAACCTGGTTGCTGATTTTCTTAATCTATCTCTAACGGGATCAAAAACATCGCCGGCATCTTCAAGAAAAGTTATGACAAAACTCTTTGTAAGGATTAAGCTTACTTGTTCGTTTTTTAATGATTTATCTTTTTCATCAAGGAAAAACATTCTCAGAACGATATAAAGATAATTTGGATACTCATCTAACTTTGGTCTTTGATTTGTGTTAAGAATATCTTCAAGAGTCAATGGATGAATATCAAAGTGTTTTCCGATTTTTTCTAATATACCAACTTCATGTACTCCATCAATGTTTATCCAGCTTGTTGTTTCGGATTGCTTATAAGCGAGTAAGTCATCAACACTTAATATTTTCTGCTCAATAAAATGTTCTGCTTTGTAATCAAACAAGGTTATGGTAATCGGCTGTTTTTCTTTATCACCGACGTAAACAAGTGAACCAGGATCAAGTCCAATTTTCTTTGGTTTATTTTTAATCAGTCTCGCTACATTTCTTAACTGTTTTTTTGTCTGATGTTTTATTTTCTTCCCGGCATTATCAAGCATTTCAACCTCAAAGATTTTTCAAAACGATTTTTTTAAGTGTGTCAATCCACATTGGATGATCATTTAAACTTTCAACTAACTGCAATTTTTCTCCGCCGTGTTTTTTAAATATGTTCTGATATTCAATTCCTATTTCAACTGTGGTTTCAAGACAATCTGCCACAAATGCGGGACTAAAGACAAGAAGTTTCTTCGCGCCTTTCTTTGCCCATTCCTCAACTACTTTATCGGAAAAGGGTTCAAGCCAATCTTTATCCAAGCGGGATTGAAAACAAACTGTATATCTGTCTTTGGTTAAATTTAATTTTTCTGCAAGCGATCTTGTTGTTGCAAAACAAGTTGCTTTATAACAGTACTTGTTGTCTTCGTTTATTTCATCTTCACAATTATGATCTGTGCACGGCTTTCCATCTGAATAAACTTTATCAACTTGTCTAACGGGCAATCCGTGATAGCTGAAAAGTATATGATCGTAATTATTTAGATTATATTTTTTTGATTGCTCAATTACGCAATTCAAATAGTTTTCATCGTCATAAAACTGTGAAATGATTTTTATTTCAGGGATCACCCACCACTTGCTTATCAGCTTCATAGCTTTTTCTATTGCAGAACCTGTGCTTGCTGAAGCATACTGAGGAAACAAAGGAAGAATGATAATTTTCTCGTAGCCTTGTTTTTCCATTCGTGCACAAACTTCATCAAGACCTGGATTCTGATAACGCATTGCAAGTTCAACTTCAAAATCACTACCAAGTTCTTTCTGCAATTTTTCTTTAACAGATTCGCCATAAATTATTATTGGTGAACCGTCTTTTGTCCAGAGTTCTTTATATATCTTTGCTGATTTAGGAGCGCGGAAAGGTACAATTATAAAGTTCACTAAAAAAAATCTTGCAATAGGATTTATATCAATTACACGCGGATCATTTAAAAACTCAGACAAATATTTTCTAACGTCTTTTACAGATGGACTATCAGGAGATCCAAGATTAATTAAAAGCACACAAGTTTTTGCCATTCTACACTACAAATTAGTTTATGGATTTATCGCAAAAATAAGTTTAAGTTTGATAAAAGAAATATTGATGGTTTATATTGTGTTTAAAATAACATTAAAAAACGTAATTTTGTTTCTATTCCTCCCAATAATATTTAGTTCTTGTTCAGAAGAAGGATTTGACTGCAGTGTATGTGGTGATCCGGATAAAGCATTTTATGTAAATATTGTTGACACGTTAGGAAGACCAATAAGTAATCTAAACATTATTGTCAAAGACGGTTGTGGTAATATTTTATATGTGCCACAAAATCCCATTTCTGAGGCAATTGGACAATATACATTGGTTGATGACGAACTTTTGGATCTTCAATCTATTTTGCTGAGTTGCAATAAAGAAATTTCTTTCTCTGCATCAAATGGCACCAAAACACTTGACACAACTTTTACATTCAGAGTTGGAACAGGTGGAACGTGCTATTGTGAGTATCCCTGGATTGATTTATCACCTTATAGCCCCACACCTATTTTAGTATTTAAATGAAAATTGTAAAAAACCAAATCAACATTTTTAGTTACCTTATTATTGCATTTCTATTTGCAAGCTGCTCAACTGTTGAAGATGATTGTATGTGTACAATGGAGTACCGCTATACTTTAGTTACAGTAGTTGATACTCTTGGGGTTCCAGTTGATTCATTAACTGTTACAATAAAAGATAAAGATGGAGATGAATTAGATGTTCATCAAGAATCTTCGATCTTTGGCGCAGGAAAATATACGGTGCTAAGCGATTCGTTTACTCATATAATGTGTACTTGCGGAACGCCGCAAGCAATTTATTTTTCTGCAACTGATGGAAGCAAAGTTGCAAATGGTGAGTTTATGTTTAACACAGATGAATGCAAATGTCATATTAATAAAGTATCTGGACCGGATACTTTGGTGTTGAGATAATTAGTCAAGCTGAACCTGCCTATCGGCAGACAGGCTTGTTTCATCTCTTTTTTTCCTAATAAACACAATAAAGATTCTGAACCAAGTTCAGAATGACGGCAATCTAATTCCTGCCGAAAAGCTCTGTAAGATTTAACGTTGGTGTTCTTGTTTTGCTTGCAAGAGTAACATAAGTGAGTGCAAGTTCTTCCTTTCCTGCACCAAGAACAGTGCTAATCAATCCTAATGCTTCGCCAAGAATTTCTGCTGAAATATTTTTTGTGACCCTGTTCCAGAGTTCTTCTTCAAGAGCATTAAATGCTGTGTGAACTTCGTGCAAATCAAATCCGGCATCAAATCTTTCTTTTGCGATTTTGGATGCATATTCTTTCATTGGAATAAGTTTTTTCTCAACGACACATTGCTGTGTTAGTGTTAAAAGATTTAGCAGTCTTTTTTTGTTTTCTTCCTGTGATGATTTTGAATATGATTTAAGATGTGCACAGTTTAATGATTGTAATGCGTTTTCTAAAATTTCTCCGCTTTGAGTTCTAAGTAATTCTTTTAAATCCATTTTGTAAACCAGTAATTTATTTGTTAAGTAAAATTACTAAAGGTTTGTTAATGCAGAAATATTTTTTGTGCTATTTAGTGATTTTATGCTTTTGTGGCGATCTGCTTTTTGGCACTAAAACACTAAGGCACAAAAATACACTAATTTAATTTCACCCAACTTACTCTTCTATCTTTTACAAAGCCAAGCTGCTCAACAAGACTGGCTGCTTTAATATTTTTTTCTTCAATTTGTGCAAAGGAAGTTTTGCCAAGCTTCCTGTTTTGATGAATAAGTGAAATCAGTATTTCTTTTCCGTACCCTTTCTTTCTGTATTCATCAAGTACGTGCAATGAGCCAAGTGCACCGTCATCGTGAGTTAAACCCCACGCGACAAGTTTATCTTTTTTCATTATCGCGGCACTTATGGATTTAGTTATTCTATCTTCAACATAAGCAGGAGTTAAAAATTGTTTATAGTTGGATTGCGAAATAATAAACCCGATATGATCTATTGTTAACGGAATTACTTCCAGCTTGTTTTCAGGAAAATCAACATCATTGGGCAGATAATAACGCATTGTGCTTAATATCCATTCGGCTTTTCTTTGTTCTGTGATAATTGGAATCATCCAATTTTCTACAGAAGCAAAGTAAGAGTTACTGCCGGATTTTTCTAATAAAGATTTAAGCTCTGTTTCGTTTTTGCAGACAACATAAATCCACTCAACATCGCTTGTACCTTTGATGAGATATGAATTATTTATCTCAACAATTTCTGAAATCGGATTGTTTTTATTAAATCCAATTGTGCTGAGGTTTGTTATTTCATCTCGTTTTAAATAAGATACTAATTTTATTAGTTCTTCTTTCATTTTACAGAAGGATTTGTTTTTACAAAAAACATTAACACAGTAGTAATCAAACCAAAAACCAAAGCACCGCTCCACAAAATTACAGAACCATAATTTTCATATACAACTGTTCCCAACCACGGACCAGCAGAAAAAGCAAAACTAAATGTCATTTGATAATATCCCATATATTCGCCGCGCCTATTTGCAGGAGCAATTTCAGAAGTGTAAGCAGCCGTGATAGGGAAGAAGATCATTTCTCCAAAAGTAAAAACTACAATTGCAATCACAAGCGGAATTGTCGTTGTTGCGATTGCAAATCCGCCAAAACCAATTCCGGCAAACAATGCTCCTAGCATTAAAGTTTTTTTATAAGATACATCATTCATCCAATTGTTTAGCGGAACTTCTACAAAAATTATTATCACTGTGTTTATCGCACTGAATAATCCGAACGCTGCTGTTGTGTAACCAAGATCAGTTACAATGTATAATGGAAGTGCACCTATATGCTGAAAGAAAACAAGATTTGCAGGAATAATAGCAAAAAGAAAAAACAAAAATGTTTTATCAGAAAAAATTGCAAATTTTATTTTAGAAATATTTTTTTCTTCAGTTTGTTCTTTTTGTGTACCTGCAAGCGATGACCATTTAACTGAGCTGAAATAAATTCCTGCAGCAATTGATGCAACAGCATTTGCATAAAATAAATAATGGTAATCAATCAATGTTAAAAATCCGCCGATGACAGGGCCTATACTCATTCCCGCATTTATGGCAAGACGGTTTAATGCAAAAGCCATTCTGCGTTGCGGCGGTGTAACTATTTCTGTAATCAAAGAAAGATTTGCAGGACGAAATGATTCATTTACTGCGGCAAGAAAAAAAGTTGCAACAAGTATCCAGTTATAATTTGTTATAAAAGAAAATGCGAAGAACAAAACACCCGACCCAAATAAAGCAAACTTCATTACTTTTAACGCACCAAGTTTATCAGAAAGTTTTCCTGTCAATGGCGCAGCAATAAAAGCTGCCGCACCATAAACAAGCAATGCGGTTCCTGCTTCTGTGGGGCTAACACCAATTTTTTTTGTAAGATAAAGCGCAAGAAAAGGAATAACCATTGTTCCCGAACGATTGATGAGCGAAGTAAAGAACAATGCCCACATATCGTGCGGAAGACCTTTTAATCCTTTCCATGGATTCATAAAACTTACCAGCCCATTTTCTTTTTTAGTTCCGTAATATGCGCGAGATGATGCTTGCAGTGCCAGGCATACATTGCAAGCGATTTACTTAAAGTTACTCTTCCCCATTCCGGGTGTTGAAAAGTTTTTTCAAATTGTTCATCTGTTAATGAACGAAGAAGAATTGCCCATCTTTTGTGGAGCGATTCTAAAAGATTTAATGAGACATCAATCGGAGTATTAAAAGTATCTTGCAGTTCAGCCCAAAGATGTTCTTCGTAAGTTTTTATTGCGGGATTATCTTCTGTTAAAGCAAGCTTGAATCTTACATAAGAATTTATGTGACTATCCGGGATATGATGAACAACCTGTCTGATCGTCCAGCCACCATCACGGTAAGGTGTATTTAATTGCTGCTGAGAAAGATTTTCAACTTCCTTTCTTAATTGTGATGGAAGTCTTTCAATCGTGTTGATGAATTCTCTTCTCATTTCTTTTGTCACATTTATTTTTATATCAAATCTGCCAAGTGGGTAACGTGGATCTTTTTGCATAGAAAATCCTTTAAAATTTTTGTTGGGGGAAATTTAAGAAAAGAAATGAAAAGTGTAACAAATAATAAACATTGCTTTATTGTTAAGTCTGCTAATAAAAATATATTTATTTTGTTTCTCAAATAAATCATAATTAAGATAATTTTAATGTATGAATCGTTTTAACAGAGTAACTGCAATCTTCATCCAATTACAATCTAAGAAAATAGTAAGAGCAAAGGATATCGCCGATCGTTTTAATGTTAGCATAAGAACCGTTTACCGCGATATACAAACTTTAACAGAAGCAGGAGTTCCAATCGGCTCGGAAGCCGGTATTGGTTATTATCTTATTGATGGTTATCGCTTACCTCCTGTTATGTTTACTAAAGAAGAGGTTACAGCTTTCTTAACCGCTGAAAAACTAATCGAAAAGTTTACTGATAACTCTATCGATCTTAATTTCAAATCCGGGATGATGAAAATACGCGCCATCTTAAAAAATACTGAAAAAGAAATGCTTGAAAGCATTGAGGAAAATATTGAAGTCCTTAGTCGCAGACCACGATTAGAAAATTCCGGTAACTCAAATCATATCCAGGTTCTTATCGAAAGTATATCAGAAAAAAAGTCAGTCAATATCCGCTACCACACTTTTTATTCTAATGAAATTAAGGATAGAAATATTGAACCTATCGGGATTTTCTTCTCTTCGGGTTACTGGCATACAATTGCTTTCTGCGAGCTAAGACAGGATTACCGCGATTTTAGATTGGATAGAATTCTGAATATAAAAAAAACCGATAAAGTTTTCCAGAAAGAACATCCATCCATTAAAGACTATCTTGGCAAAATAACTAAAGAACAAAACCTGGAGACAATCATCATCAGGGTTGATCAATCCATTGCGCAGTTTTTAACCGAACAAAAATATTATAACGGGTTTGTAAATGAGCAGGAAATCGGAGATACTGTTCAAATGACATTTTTAACTTCATCTATGGAATATTTTGTGCGCTGGTATTTAATGTTTGCCGATAAAGCTGAAATCGTTACACCTGACTCACTCAAAACTATGTTAAGCAAAAAACTTTTCGAAATTAAGAAAAGAAATTTTTAATGCCTGTCCTAATCTCCTTCCCTTTTTGCAAAGGGAAGGCAGGGATGGGTTAAGAATTTTTTTCTATTTGTCGAAACCTACTGACATACTGCTGTCAATCACCCTCTTTAACTTTGCTTTGTAATTTTTCACAATTAAAAAAAGGAGCCGTCATGTCAATGATCAAAATTTTCTTAAATGAGTTAGAACAAGAAGCAGTATCAACCCGAAAAATGTTGAAAATTGTACCGAATGATAAGTACGATTGGCAGCCTCATCCCAAAAGTATGACGATAAGAGCATTGGCAACTCATATCGCAGAAATTCCCGGCTGGATTGAACACGGTATTACAAATGATGGATTAGACTTTGCCGTAATGCCTTATAAACCAAAAGTTATAAATAACACAAAAGAGTTATTGGAGATGCTTGAGGAAGCTTTAGCCAAGGGTAAATCTCAGTTAGTTGAAAAGAATGAAGCAAAACTTGATGGCAGATGGGTTATGAGAAATGGCGATACTGTCCTTATGGATCTTTCTAAGGCTGAAGTTATCAGGCATTCTTTGAGCCAGTTGATACATCACAGAGCGCAGTTAGGTGTTTATTTGAGGTTGCTGGATATTCCGATTCCCGGAGTTTATGGACCAAGTGCAGATGAAATGAGTCATTAATTGTATATCTAAAGATGACATCTTAAGGAAAAGATGTCATCTTTGGTTTTAATCGTTCACTACTTATTATAACAAAAGCAATCAACAAGATGATCATTAACCATTCCTGTTGCCTGCAAATGTGCATAGATTATTGTTGATCCAACAAAATTAAATCCGCGATTTTTTAAATCTTTGCTTATCAAATCAGAAAGATCTGTGCGCGCAGGAATTTCTTTAAGTGATTTAAATTTATTTTTTATAGGCTTGCCATCAACAAAACCCCAGATGTATTTATTAAAAGTCCCAAACTCTTTGCGAACTTTTATAAATGCCTTAGCATTTGTAATAGAACTTTCTATTTTAAGTTTGTTACGAATAATTCCTGCATCTTTCATAAGCGAGTTGATTTTTCTTTTATCATACTTTGCAACTTTGTTAAAATCAAAATTATCAAACGCTTTGCGGAAGTTTTGTCGTTTATAAAGTATTGTTCGCCAGCTTAATCCCGCCTGAAATCCTTCGAGCAAAAGAAACTCAAAAAGTTTTTTATCGTTGTGAACAGGAACTCCCCATTCTTTATCGTGATATTTAACATAAAGCTGATCATTTGCTGGCCAGGGACAACGAGTTGTGTTTTTCATTTTTATTCCGTAAGTGATTTTGTTAAATAATATTGATTAAAATTAACAATTCATTAACTACACATACAAGAAAAATTATTTCTAAATTTATTTGTGCTTAATGCAGTATATCTCAATTTTTAAAACGAAATTTATAAAAAATATAAAACGGAGTATTCTTATGAAAAAACTATTTTTCATTCTTCCACTGCTATTACTTGTACTTGGATTTACAGCCCAAAGAATTCTTGATGATAAATTAAAAAATCTTCTTCAGCAATTTAAGACTGATGAAGAAAGTGCCAAAACAAACTTATTCTATGCTGTAAGCGGACCTTCGTTCTACATCCCAAATGTTAAAATGTTAAAAGATCTTGCTGTCGGAGACAGAGTTTCGCTTATTCAATCAATGGGAAATAATGTAAAGGAATATGTTTCTACAAAAGAATTTGTTAAAAAATACAATCAGCTAAGAGAAGATAGAAAACCAACTCCACCCGAAGCACCAAAATATTCTGCTCAACTAAAAGAAGAAACCCGCACAAATATGATTAATGCAATAGCAGAAACAGAGAAAAACAAAAAACAGATGGCAGCAGATCAACAGGCAATGTTTGACGAAATTATAAAAACTTATAAACAGCAATTAGCAGAGATTGATGACCCTGAAAAAACAATGTTTAAACCGGAAATGGATGAATATATAAAACAAGGATATCAAATGCAGATGGATGAATACAATAAAAAAGTAACTGATTGGGAAATTGAATATCCAACAGACAACCCAAAACCGATGGTTAAAAAATGGATCAATGCATTTTTAGAAAAATCCGCAGATATAAACTTTGATGCAAAGCTGGAAAAAGATAAATATGGTAAGATGAAGTTTGTTGATCAGCAATATGAATACAAAGACAGCCAGTGGAAATTATATTACAGAGCAGGTAAGGAAACTGTTACTGCAGCAAGAACTTTTGCACAAAACTGGCTGGGTGAATTGAAATAGGTTTTCTTTTTTCAGTAATCCCTCTCTCCTCTATTAAAAGAGAGGGATTTTTATTTCAATGAATTTACTTGAGCAACAACATTTTTTTCATATCAACGTACTTTCCAGCCTGCAATCGATAAAAATAAATTCCACTCGAAAGAACTGAAGCATTGAATGTGACTTCATATTTTCCCGGAGTCATTTCTCCATCGACAAGAGTTTTAATTTCATTGCCCAGTATATCAAATACTTTAAGTGTAACACGAGAATGTCCCGGAATTGAATACCTGATTGTTGTGGTTGGATTAAATGGGTTTGGAAAGTTATTTGATAAACTATAATCTTTTAATTCGTCTGTAAATTCTTGAACATCAGTCAGTATATAAGAATATATTGTCTTATACGCATTCACCCAATCAGAACCATCCCATGATTGCCAGAGCTCTTCAATCAGGTTATTGTTACCATCATATGTGTTTGAACCCTTATAATATAACACCCATTCAAAACCAACACATTGATACACGAGTGCTTCAATCTGGTTATTGTTTACATCATATGTGTAGTAAGTCTTAATAAAATTCCACCAGACAAAACCCTCCCCCATTTGATAGAGTTCTTCTGTGAGGGTATTGTTTACATCATAAGTGTATATATACTTTTCATAATTCTGCCAGGAAGAATCATAATCATACCAATATTGATAAAAATATTCAGTGAGGTTATTGTTTCTATCATATTTGTATGAATACTTATCAATATTATTCCAAGTAGAATCGTCCAATCCTTGGTAGAGGTGTTTAGTCAGGTTATTGTTATCATCATATGTGTATGAATTCTTAAAAGAAATCACCCAGGTAGAACCATCCCAGGTATGCCAGAGCAATTCAATCAGGTTATTGTTACCATCATAGGTGTATGAACCCTTACCAGAATTCACCCAATCAGGATCATACCAATGTTGCGCGAGCAATTCAGTCAGGATATTGTTTCCATCATATGTGTAGGAATACTTCCATCTATTCCTCCAGTCAGAACCATTCCAATCTTGCTGGAGCGCCTCAATCTGGTTATTGTTTCCATCATATGTATATGAATACTTCCAATTAATCCTCCAGGTAGAACCAGACCAATATTGCGCGAGCCATTCAGTCTGGTTATTGTTTCCATCATATGTGTATGAATCCTTAGAATGATTCACCCAGGAAGAACTAGAACTATCCCAGTATTGTTCATTTTCTTCTATCAGCAGAAAACCATTATCAAGTAGTGTTTTATTAGTGGTTGTTCGTGTATCCTTTTCATTAAATGCTTCTTCTACATAAAACTTTCTTTGTGGATTTCTTAATGCCGTCTGCCAGGTGTTGTTTTGGGATTTCAACAATAAGGAATCTATATCATTTATTCTTTGAAATAAATCAACATTTGAATTGTGAATTTTCTGCAATCTTTCGTTAGTAAATTTTTCGGGAAATACTTCTTTGAAACTGTTATCCTGAGGCAATACTATAGTTGCACACAATACTGACAAAATCAAAATATGTATTAAGGATTTCATCGGATTTCTCCCTGTCTTAAAAAAATTATTGAATGAGATTCAGGAGTTTGAGGAATTTCTCGGTTTATAATTCTGAAATAATAACAGAATTTATGCCAATTATATGGTCATTTTTTACTCAGAATCCGATTGAGTTTTTACTTGAGGATTACCATTTTTCTCGATTGGTGGTAACTTCCGGTAATTAGTTGATAAATGTAAACTCCACTTGGTAAGAGCGAAGCATTAAATGAAACCTCATACTTTCCAGCAGGTCTATATTCATCAACAAGTGTTGCGATTTCATTTCCGAGAACATCAAAAACTCTAAGTGTTACAAATTGTCTGCTGTCTATTGCAAACCGAATCGTGGTTGAAGGATTAAATGGATTGGGATAATTCTGAAATAACTGAAATAATTGAGGAATATTTTCGTTAACAACTTCTGTTGTTCCGGTGAATTCATAACAACCTATATCAAATCCATTTCCTTGTGGACGAGCGATGCCATCTTTATCAATATTCGGTGCATTAATACTGCTTCCTGCATCAACCGCCGAACCTGTATAAATTAGATGATAATCACCAATGCCTCCGAATGGATTAATAAAGTAAGCTGATGCTTCATTCATTGTAATTTCGATATTATGATCTTCAGTCACTCCACCTGAAAAAGAAAAATCTGTAGAAATATTATTCCGAACAATCACTCCTGTAGATGATGTTCCATTTTTATGATCGTTAACCATGATCCAAGGATCTGGTTCGGGAGTGTTATCGTTATCAAGAACCGTGTTATTAATTATCTTACAATTAATTGCTCCATAAAACGATATTCCATGCCAGTGATCTGTAATAACCAAATTATTTTCAACAAGCCAATTCTCAAACATTCCATCGAACAAGCCAACACCCTGTAAATTACCTTTAAACGGTTGGTTTGGATCTTCAAAGTTTATAATTGTATTTCCCCGAAGGACAACATTTTTCACTACACCTGTTCCAACACCCCCGGGTCCGACTGACCATGATTGAAATCCATCATCATGATTATCATCAACATTGTAGGAATTTTTTATTGTGTTGTACTCATATATTACATCATCACCCAACCCACGGATTCCATCACCTCGAAAATCTGTAATGAGATTTCCTGATACTAATGAATTTGATGCATCACTGCCAATCCCATGATCAACCACAGTAATTGTATTATCAAGTACAATTAAATTTGTTCCATCCATTGTAATTCCATTACCAGTACGAGCCAGCCAATCTGATTCAGTCCATCCGGAAATATCATCAGAATAATTAATATTACAATTCTCAATAGTCAGATGGTTTCCATCAAGATTAATGGCTTCTGTTCCATCTGCACCGTTTGAATATCTTGGTTTGATTTCAAGACCGAATAACTTCCAGTAACTGCTGTTGTTTAACCTTATATTTGAAAAAACACTTGCTGCACCGGGATACGCACGAATTAAAACATAATCAGAATTATTTTTTCCGGAAATTGCCAGATCACCATAATTACCACTTCGTAAACTAATTGTGTCCCCGCCTTGCACATTGTTTATTGCCGTTTGTAATTCTGTTGAATTGGACACAATTATTTCAGCCGCATTTACCGATTGGATACTGACAAGTAATATAATTCCCAAAAGAAAAAAATAAACATTTGTTTTCATTTTCATTTTTCTTACTTAATTAAGAGCATAGATTTTGTTTGATCAAAACCTCCAGCTTGCAATCTGAAGAAGTATATTCCGCTTGGCAGTCCGCCTGTGTTGGAGCTTGCATTAAAGTTGATTTCATACTTTCCTGCAATTCTATATTCATCAACAAGTATGACTATTTCGTTTCCAAGCACATCATAAATTTTTAAAGTTACGTTACTGCTTAGTGGTAACACAAACCTGACCATCGTGCCAGGATTAAATGGATTTGGATAATTCTGAAATAAGATAAAATCACTAGGAAGTGTTTCCTCATCCACAGAAGTTGTAGATGTAAATTCATAAGCGCCTATATCAAATCCGCTTCCTTGCGGACGGGATATGCCGTCAATGTCAAATCCAACAACAGAGCTTACAAGTGATGTTCCGATGTCTAAAGGTTGTGATGATGGAAGCAAATGAAAATCTCCATTGTTATGATTAACAAACAATTGGCTTTCTGGCAAAACAATTTGAGAATGAGTATCATAACCTAATGCTTGCCAGGAAGTTAAACTCATATTAGAATTTCCATCATCATTGCTTAAGCGATTTACAAGCAAATTGTAATCACTTACAAATCCATTTGTTGATAAATCATCAATACAGATGCTGCCTCTAAAACTGTGATTGTTTATTAATATATTATTGTATATAGTATTTCCGCTTGAACCGTTAACAACCAATATTGCCCATCTTCCATCTGCGGGATGAACAATTGTGTTGTTAAATACTTTATTGTTCTTTGAACCTTCTGCGCCATCAATCTGGTACATTGCAATTCCGGATGCGTGATTGTTGTAAAGAACATTATTAAAAATTTTGGAGTCTTGAACACAGTCCATATTAATTGCTGAACCTCCGCCAACACCGTTATCATGAATAATATTACCTGAGATTACGGCATTACTAATAATTCCATCATCACCCATTGATAGATCACCATTCATATGAATGCCACAGCCGTTATTAAAGAAAGAGTGATTATTAATAATAGCAGGTCTATCGCTGCTGTTTGAAACGTAAATTCCGTGTTCATCCTGACTATAAGAACAGGAATTTCCTTCAATCAAAATATCATCAGTAAACCCGGTAAAGACTCCCCACTTAAAATTATTTGTGCAAATGTTGTTTTTGATTTTTACAAAATCGGAAAGAACTATTCTTATTCCTGCACGCGGTTGATCTACAACATTAAAATTGTGTACTTCAATCCAATCTGCACCCTCAATATTAATCCCATCATTGGTAACAGGATTGTGAATATTAATTGTTACATCATCTTGAACAGCTTTAAAAACAATTGGCTGGGTTGATGTTCCGCTTGTTCTGATATCAAATCCTGTATAGCTCCCGGAAAGAACTAACACTGAATCACCAGCAGTAACAACATCTGCTGCGTGTTGAAGTGTTGCAAATGCAGTATCAATATTTAATCCACTATTGTTATCGTTCCCATTTACAGAAACAAAATAAGTTGACTGAGAAAAAACGATTGGAAGTGTAATTAAAGTTAATATTACTGTTTGTAAAAAGAATCGATGCATATTATAAGCCTCATATATTTCAATTCGGTTTACAATTTAGATACCAGTAACAAGTGATTGTTTTGAAGATTTATTTATTCAAAATTCAGATAAACACTTATTTTTTGCGACAATCTTTTCGTGAAAAAATTCTGCATTCTAATCACAGGAAATATTTACATGGAAAGATTTTTCATTCTATTATTAAAAGCATTTGCAAATCTTTCTGGAGATAGACTATCCATATTAAAGTAAAGAGATGGTTCGATTAGCTCTAATTCTATTAATGCAAAATCATTCTCTTTAGTTCTAACCAAATCGGTGCGGGCATAAAGTGGAATAACCGGAAGTTTGTTTACTATTTTTTCAGCTATCGATTTTTGCTGTTCTGTGGGATCAATACTTTTAAATATTCCACCGTGCTCTTCCTGCACACGAAAATCATTTTCTTTTGGTTTTTTCAAAACAGCATGACTGAAAACTCCGTTAAAATAGAACAATGAATATTCACCTTCATCAACTATGTTTTGCATAAACGGCTGCACCATAAAATCTCTTTGTGCAAAAACTTGTTCAAGCTTCTGCATATTTTCAATAAGCTTTTCTTTGGATAATCTAAATGTATTGTCAGCATTTGCACTTATGTTTGGTTTTATAATTATTTCTTCTGAGCTGAGCTTATTAAAATAATCGTATGCGTTATTTGGATTGAAGCTTGTCTCCCAGATTGTATTTACTATTCTTACTCCTTTTTTTTCCAGATCAAAAAGATAATTTTTATTCATATTCCATTTCATAAGCTCTAAATCATTTTCAAGATGTGCTGATGAATTGTTGATGCTTACTAAAACGTTAAGAAATTTTTCAGAATCATTTTGATAATCCCATGTCGATCTGACAATCACTGCAGCATAATCATTCCAGTCAACATCTTCATTTCTCCAGGAAATTTCTTCTGCATCCCAGCCGAGTTTGCTCATTGGTTCAATAAGTAGTTTATCATACGTATAAAAATTCTTTAGTGAATTCATTGAAAGAAGTGCTGCTTTTTTGTTCATAAAATATTTTACTCGTTATTGGAATTATTAAATACACTGAAAATTAGATATCAAAAACTGATTTACAAAAATAAATTAATTAACTTTGCCTTGTCGAAGACAAAGAAATTATTAACACCAAGGAAAGATAACTTCTGTGGAGTGGATTCTACTTATCATTTGGCTTTCAATTATAAATGGCGGTCTTAGCGGGCAGTACGTTTTAAACTGGATGGCTAACCAGCCAAAATACACAGGCGGAAGTAAGGTTGATATTTCTTCCGGTGTGATGACCTGGTGGAGAGAAATTTCAAAACTTGTTTGGGCAGTTGTTGCTGTTATTATTGAACTTATACGGGGGAAAAAAGCAAAATACTTGTGGCCCGGTTTTTTATCTTTGTCTACAATTATTATTTGCGCCTTTACCGGTGTAATTGAAAACATTGGATTTTTCTATTTGCCTAAAAATTACTCTCCTCATCTTTACGCTCCATATGTTAATATTTATCTGGCTTTTCTTCCATTCTTCGGAAAGTTTTTATTTAACGCCCCTATTAGAAAAGAACATTGGATTGGAATTTTGCTGGTAATTGTCGGTCTTGCAATGCCGCATCTTCCAACATTGCTTGGATTTGCAATTGATAATAATAACTCACTTGATATAAATGCAATTATCTGGATTGTAATTATTAATGGTTGTTTGCTTTCACAACAAGTATTAAATAACAAAACGGTTCAAACTGCTTTGCCCGGTGTGGGACCGAATGCTCTTGTTGTATGGAGAGAAATCTGGAAAATGATTTTTATATCAGCAGCGATTTTAATTATACCGATAATCGGTAATATGATGAATGCAAATATGCCTGCAAAAGTTAAAGCTGAAAAATTTGAAACAAGAGTTTTAAATAAGATTGATGAGAACAAAAAAGAATATTTGTTAAACTTTTATCAAAAATCAGACAATAATTATATTTTAAAATCTGATGTTTCAGAAAACGATGAACATAAAATAAAAGAGATTTTAAAAACAAAAGAGTTTCATCAATTCTTTTCTTTATTTGATGGAAGTATAATTCCAAATAACTGGCTGCCAATACTTTTTGTTATTGCCGCCGGTTTAACCGGGTATATATACAGTTTTGGATTTTTTAAGCTATCAAATTTTGCTGCGCATTTTTGGGTTCCTTACACAAATGTTTGGCTTGCGTTACTTCCATTCATAATGTTGTTGTTTGGAAAAGATGTAACATTATACCAGATTATTGGTGCCGTTGTGGTAACTGCAGGACTTATGATTGGCGTAATGGATCACAGAAAAAACAAGGTGGTAGAGATTGAAAAGAAAAAGTAATTTTCGTTTTAATTTATTAGTCAAATATTCTTGGAGATAATATGGATCTGAAAAGAAGGGCGTTTGGACTGGCACTTGGTACACTGCTCGGTTTGTCTGTTTTTATTGGA
>JGI20214J51088_10001210_pt1 | contig 17541 bp, 17 predicted proteins | sample WetSurMetagenome_FD_51088 | JGI IMG/M metagenome (IMG submission 51088) | reverse complement strand
TCGATACCTCGCACACAGCCTGCCCCGAGCAGGGTTGCGCCAATAGCGAGCATACCTGTGCCGCATCCCAGATCGCACACTGTTTTCCCTGCAATGTCACCTTTCATGAGAGCATGGTACAGCAGGCGGGCAGCGAGAGGTGCGGGGGTCTGGTACTGTTCGAGCCCGGCACGCGGATTGTCGTAACCGCCAAGCCTCTGGAGTGTCATCTCAAGGTGTTTGAGTTTCATTCGATCTCGTCAACCGCATAGTTGTCCCAGGTACGGACACCGCAGAGAATCTCAAATTCCTGGGGTGAAAGAACCGGTACCGGAAAACGTCCCTGATCATCATAAGCGAGGCGGGGACAGGCGGTGTTGACATAACAGTCAAATCCAAGGTTCAACAACTCGTCCGGACTCACTTCCCGCATGGTAATTATCACTGCTATTGGGGAGAGTAATGCCAGCTGTCGGGCACGATCCATTCTCTGCTGGCTGCTCTTGGTACTGACAATGATTCCAATTTTTTTTGCGCCTTTCGCTTTCTCCATGATTGCAAACCGACGGCGCAGGAGAGCGTCACCACTTACTTCCTGTGCAGATCCTGTAAGAGGATCCAGAGCGATCACCCGTTTATGAGTAGCGAGTGCGATGCCGACCGGGTGAAAAAGTCCTGTACCGACAAAAAGAATCCTGTCTGCGCCGCACCCTTTTGCTGAGGAAAAGCTACACCCAAGCACCTGTCCCCGTTCCGGTGTGCGTCCACCCCCCTCTGCGACCGTACAGGAAATTCCTGCAGATTCCAGGAAAAGTTTCATCTCAGGGATCAGGTGGGTATGCTGGACCGTGGAAACCAGTCTTACATTTTCTCCTTTCAGGAAGGGGAGAATATTTTTGAGTACTGCAACATCAAAATCCACGTGATACTGTTCAAAGATCACCCTAGGCTGGTCATCAAGACGAGCATGTCCGAAATGAACGAGGATATCAGCGTAAAAAAGCGTATCAAGCGCCAGATCGCATGCCCCATAACAGGGATCACCGCTCAGGATTACCTCGAAACCGGCATCTTTCAGTGCGGCGGCGATCATCGCAGACTGGCGTTTCAATCCCTCCGGAAACTGGAGAGCAACTCTTTTTGCACCCCTTTTTTTCAGACGGTCGATAATATCAGAGGTGCCGTTCAACCACATACACCTTGTCTGTCACCTCTATCTTTACCAGTGACTTGTACGAGCGCCCGATATCAGGGTCACCACGCTGCACCGCGATGCAGACATCTACCACTTCTGCCCCGGCAATTTCAAGGGCCTTCAGGAGTGCTCTCATTGTGCCGCCCGTGCTCACCACATCGTCAATGATCACGACACGATCTCCGTTGTAAACTCCATTGAGGTACAACTCCCCTTTGGAATAGCCGGTAGTCTGGTGAACAGCTATTTCGCCCGGCAATTTGTAAGCCCGTTTACGCATNATGGTCATCGGGATATCGGTCATGGTCGACAGGATTGAACCGATATGAATTCCCATAGCCTCAACTACAACGATCGTGTCTACGTCGGTAAAATTGAGCATTTTTACCATCCCGTTGCACACTTCGCGCAGAAGAGCGGGGTCAATTATTGGTACACCATCCGTTATCGGGTGAATGAAGTAATTATAATCCCCCCGCTTCACCATGGGACAGGTCTCAAGGGACATTACAAGTCTGTCAAGCATTTATCTCACCTATATCTTTTAGGAAAGCCTCGATAGTTGTGCTGTGGACGTGGGGCATGCAGACGATCCGCAGGTGTCCCTGTCGTGTCCATGAAACCTTCCAGGGTCCGGGCACCTTACTGCAGGAAAATGTTGCCACATTCACGTCCGGTGTAGCTACCCGTGGTATGCCGAAGGTCTCCATGCCGGCAATCAGTCGCTTCGTATTTTTCATGCATCCTGCGACAATTGCCTCCATACCTTCAACCCCAAGGTAGTCAAGTACGGCAAGTGCCCCGACGACAGGAGCCCCCGGACGAGTGCCAGAGAGGGTGAATTCCTGTTTTACCGAGAGATATGGGGTATCGATATTAAGTGTCTGGAGCATGTCGGGTTCCCGGGTGAGCAGGCAGCCGGAAGGAATGGTGCTCATACCCATTTTGTGCGGGTCAACCGCGATAGTCGTAACGCCAGGGAGTGCAAAGTCAAAAGGAATCGGCTTTTCTAAAAATGGTATCACCAGGCCTCCGAACGCAGCATCCACATGGAAGAAAACATCATGTTCGTCGGCGATCTTCGCCAGATCTGCAATCGGGTCCACCATCCCATACTCGGTCGTTCCGGCGATACCAACGAGACACACCGTGTTCCGGTCTATCTGTTCGGCCGCGTTTTGTGCATCCATCCGGAAATCCCTTCCGGGAGGGACCGTCCGCATCTCAAGGCAGAGCAGATCGCTTGCCTTCCTGAACGAGAAGTGAGCTGATTCCGGCACAACTATATTGGGGTAATCCACCTCTGCTTTCATGACTTTTGCGAGCCGGAGCGCCTGGATATTGGACTCGGTCCCTCCCGATGTAGCATACCCCCCCGCTTCCTTGTGATGGAACAGGGTGCCGAGACGCCGGATGAGGAGCTTTTCGAGTGAAGCGGTTCCCGGGAAAAGCCCGGGGTCACCGAGATTTGTCTCCATGAACATGCTGTGTGCCCGTACTGCTACCGGATGGGGGATGGTGCACATGGAGCTTAAAATAAGGGAGGGGTCAGTATCCTCGCTTTTTTTTTGAGAGAAAAAAGAGAAGAGTTCTTCTTTTGAGCAACCCTTATTCAGCATCGCGGTTTCTCGCAGCTTCGAGAATGATACGTTTTTCCGTACGGGCAACTGCCTCGCGGATCTTTGCTATTGCATCGATGTTTGCCGATATGCTTGCTATGCCGTGCTCAACAAGCCAGCAGGCCATCTTCGGATCAGAACCTGCCTGCCCGCAGATTGAGCACTCTACATCGTATGCCCGACATGTCTGTATTGCCGTGTGGATCAGGTGAAGCACAGCCGGGTGCTGTGGCTGATACATGTCAGCAACATTTTCATTGTTCCTGTCGATTGCCAGCGTATACTGTACAAGATCGTTGGTTCCGAACGATGCGAATTTTATACCGCATTTGATGAAATCCTCGATCATGATTGCACTCGATGGTATTTCGATCATGATACCGAGCGTGACATGTTCAACGTCGACCCCGCATGCCTTCATCATCGCTTTTGCAGCCAGGAACTCATCGGGATGTGAAACCATCGGGAACATGATGCCGAGATTTTCATAACCCTCTTTCCAGAGTCGTTTGAACGACTCAACCTGGAGCCGGAACTGATCCGGGCTCTGGAGATCCCTACGGATTCCACGCCAGCCAAGCATAGGATTATGTTCATGGGGCTCGGTCTCCCCTCCCATCATATTCCGGAATTCATCCGTCGGGGCATCGAGAGTCCGCACCCATACCGGCTTACCGGGAAACGCATCGAGAACTATCTTGATACCGTCGTGGAGCTCCCTGACGAAATCTTCCTCCCTGTTGTTTGCGATGAACCAGCCGGGTGTCTTATTGAGCCCAAGGATCAGGTGTTCGATACGGAGTAATCCGACGCCATCCGCACCGGTAGCTGCAGCCCGGGCTGCAGCTTCCGGAATGGAGACATTAACCTTCACCGAAGTTGCGGTAATAATTTTTGATGGTCCGGTACTTCCCTGCACTACGGCAGCACCAGGAGCAGGAGCAGCATGGGGAATCTCGCCTTCATAGATAAACCCCTTCTCACCATCGACGGTAATAATCTGACCGTTCTTCAGGATATGGGTCGCAGTCTTCGTTCCTACGACTGCCGGGGTTCCCAGTTCACGGCTGACGATTGCGGCGTGACAGGTCATCCCACCCTCATCGGTAACTATAGCGGCAACTTTACGCATTGCCGGCACCATGTCAGGGTTTGTCATCTTTGTAACGAGAATGTCGCCTTCTTTAACACTTCCGGTATCTTTTACGTCCCGTATGATCGATACTCTGCCCGAAGCGATCCCGGGAGCTGCACCCTGTCCCTGCAGGATAATCCTGACATTCTGGTTTTGTTCAGCCATGCTTTTTGCCTCTTTCCTGTTTCCGATCGTGGTGATCGGACGGGACTGAAGGATATAAATTGTCCCACTCACGATGCCCCATTCAACATCCTGGGGGATACCGTAATGGTTTTCAGCGATCTTCCCGTACGTTGCGAGTTTGGTAATCTCTGCCGGGGACAGCACCTGTGCATCCTGACGGGCTCCCGTAACTTCCACCAGTTTTGTCCCGTGATCGCCATCAGCGATAATCTCGACTTTCTTATTCGATATGAGGATGTCATCAACTTTCTCCGATCGCTGGTCGAAGATGTATTTATCGGGTGATACCGAACCCGAAACAACTGCTTCACCAAGCCCCCACGATCCTTCGATAATCGTGAGTGGTTCACCGGTAATCGGGTGGGAGGTGAACATGACCCCTGCCTTTTCCGAATGAACAAGTTGCTGCACGACAACGGCGATATTCACCGTGTGATCATCAAATCCCTGCTTGGCACGGTAATAAATCGCACGCGCCCCATACAGGGATGCCCAGCATTTTTGTACAGATTCTAAGAGAGCAGCTTCCCCCTTGATATTGAGATAGGTCTCCTGTTGCCCTGCAAAACTGGCATCCGGGAGATCCTCTGCAGTAGCACTTGACCTGACGGCAACGATCATATCTTCCGCGGAAAGTTTTTTGTAGGCATGACGGATCTCGTCTCGTATGAATGCCGGCATCTTTGCCTTAAGCACCATACCCTTCGCACCTTCGGCAGCTTTTTCCAGAGCATCGTTATTCTCGACATCAAGTCGATCGTATGAGGCAAATATCTTCTTTTCAATACCGGTCTCGATTAAAAACCTTCGGAAGGCCTGGGCAGTTACCACAAATGCTTTCGGGACCGGGAGACCGATGGATGCCATCTCACCAAGAGAAGCTCCCTTACCCCCGACCGATATGATGTCTTCCTTCCGGATCTCCTCGAGCCATAGAATATTAGGCACATCCTTCATGCTCGCACCACTTATGATCTTGCCTCCCGCGTGATTAATAATTATCATTCCTGTCTTAGCGTAGGACTATTTGCTGGATTACTTACCGGAATACTCGTTATCACCGTGAAAGGTACCTGCCATCATTCAAAGAATAACCCTCTTTAAGTACGGTGCATATAGTATATGGGTTTTTTATGGCGAAATTCAGGGTGCTCGTCAGCGATCCGCTGGCTGAAGAAGGTCTTGAAATCCTTCAGAAGGTATGCGATGTTGACGTCAAAACCGACCTCAAAGAGGACGAGCTCTGCAGGATCATTGGTGACTATGATGCCCTTCTGGTGAGGAGCGGCACTGAAGTGACCGCAAAGGTGATTGAGGCAGGGAAACGACTCAGGTTTATCGGGCGTGCAGGTGCCGGTGTGGATAATATCGATACTGATGCTGCAACCCGGAAAGGGATAATTGTCGCGAATGCGCCGGAAGGTAACACTCTTGCAGCAACAGAGCACACGATGGCGATGATGCTCTCTNTGGCACGAAACATCCCGCAGGCAACTGCCAGCCTTAAAAAGAAGGAATGGAAACGCTCGAAGTTCATGGGTGTCGAACTAAACGATAAGGTACTGGGCATCGTTGGGTTCGGACGGATCGGTCGTGAGCTTGCAAAACGGGCAAATGCACTGGATATGCGATGCGTTGCCTACGATCCATTCATCTCCCGGGAAAGGGCTGCCCAGCTCGGCGTCGAGATGATGTCTGTTGAGGACTTGTTCAAAATCTCTGATGTCATTACCGTCCATACGCCATTGATTAAGGAGACAAAGCATCTCATCAATGCAAAGAGTATTGCTACCATGAAAAACGGAGTCCGGATCATCAACTGTGCCCGTGGTGGTATCATCGATGAGAAGGCACTCTATGATGCGATCAGGGGAGGGAAAATTGCGGGAGCGGCGCTGGATGTTTTTGAAGCTGAACCCCCGTTTGAATCCCCTCTCCTGACCCTTGACCAGGTTATTGTTACCCCTCATCTCGGGGCAAGTACTGTCGAAGCACAACAGAATGTCGCAATTTCTGTGGCAAAACAGTGTATCGAGGTCCTGAACGGTGGAGCGGCAAAATACGTGGTAAATGCTCCGATGGTCCCTCCGGAACAGGCAGAAGTTCTCGAACCCTATGCACAGCTTGCCGAGAAGATGGGCAGGTTTGCGATCCAGATAGCAGCAGGGAGGCTTGCATCAGTTGAATGTATTTACGGGGGAGATCTTTCGGCATACGCCGCCAGCATGAAGTTTGTCACCCGTCTTGCGCTGAAAGGATTGCTCGACCCCATCCTCCAGCAGCCGGTGAATATCGTCAACGCGGAATTTATCGCAAAGGAGCGCGGCATTACCGTGAGCGAAACCGTCACCCAGGAGTCGCATGGGTTTAAGAACCTGATTACGATCCGGATCAAGACTGACAAGACCGAAGAAACCGTGAGCGGGACGGTGTTCTTCAAAGGCAGGAGCCGGATCGTGGCAGTTGGCGGTTACACCATGGATATGATCCCCGAAGGGTATGTGATCGTCTCACGCCACCTTGATAAGCCCGGTGTCATCGGCCGTGCGTCCACCATCCTGGGGAAATGCAACATCAATATAGCCGGGATGCAGGTCGGACGGATCAATCCCGGTGAAGAGGCGATCATGGTACTGAATGTGGACAGCGAAGTCCCCGAAGACGTCATGGAAGAGATTCGCTCGATGCCTGGCATCTTCACCGCGACGTTCGCTAAAATTACTTCGGAAAAAATCTAAAACAGGTCTTTTTTTTTAAAAAATAATAATAATATCCGGCTATCCCGATTGATAAAACCCATGAGTTGGAATGTTAAAAGGGTATGAGTTGTTTATTGTCTGTGCCATAATTTTGACTTTGGTATCGCCGCAGCCTCGGCTTTTTCAAGCTTTTCCCGCATGATGCGTAATGCTTCCTTTAGCTCCCGGATTTCAATATCCTTGGATAATGTAGTTGAAGAAATTGTTGCCCTGATGCTGTTACACCTCTCTATCTCGGACAATATCGAATTGATACATAACTCAGGAAGATTAAGCTCATATTCTTTCACGGCTTGCAGCACCGGAGAGGAAACTAACAGTTCGAGGTTTAACCGATAACTCATACTTTCACCTTTTAATTAGTCCTGACATGCAACGTTATGGGTAAAATATTGATGCAAGGCATTGGTGCAAGGCATCAGCTCAAAAGGCAATTGATCTGAAGAATAAAACAATTATAACCTTCATATCCATTCCGATACGTAAATAAACGGACAACATAAATTACGGAATTCGGGGATCGATACATGTTCCTTTTGTAAAATCATAAAACAGAATACCGGGTTTTAAGGAGTGCGACGGTAATTATGCCTGGGATGGTGCCTGGAAATGTAAGGATAAAGACGCCTGAATCCATACTATCATACCGGATTGAATGGACCCGCGGATATCCCGTTTTTGCAGCTTGAAATTTTTAATTCAAATTGTAAAAAAAAAAAAAAAAAATAATCATTAAGGATTTCTTTTCATTGTAATCATTTTTAAGTTGACAGAGTATTCCTGACAGATTTTTATGAATTATTCCTCGAAAATTTTCACCGTTACCGGGAGTATATCGGGGCGTTTGTCAGTCATGATATAGGTATAGCTCATGACATGAACCATATACTCAAGGTATCCTTTCGCCACGTTTGATAATCCTTCATTCCGCCGCCCGAGGATCAGGATATGGAACCACTGGATGAACAGGCAGATGAAGGTGATGATCCCATACACCCAGAGCACAATACCTATAAGAATCCAGTANACGATACGGACGAGCAACTCNAGTCGGCGTGCTTCATGCTCGAAGGAAAAGAGCTGGCGTGGTGAACCCTGCGGTTCAGTTATCGTTTCGGTCATTTTTAATCATTTAAATGGTAGATCGGTCCGTTAAAATATACTTTACCACGTTTTTTTTACCGGAACAAATCGTGAAATAGTTTTTTTTTAAAAGCGTGTACACTATTTTTTAATAATAAGATGACAGATGCTATAGAGCATCAGATTTCCGGGCTCGTGGTCTAGTTGGTTATGACGTCGCCTTGACATGGCGGAGGTCCTGAGTTCAAATCTCAGCGGGCCCATTCATTTCTTTTCTTCGCATGGTGTTAGAAATTTTCATCTGAAAATGAAAATTATATACTGCACGACCCGCCATGTTTTTTGTGATAGTGCTGGTGGTACTCTTCGGCACGGTAAAATTCCTGTGCCGGCTGTATTGCGGTCATTATTTTTCCAAACCTGAATATACCGGACGTCTCCAGAGAATCTTTGGATTTTCGCGCTGTTTTTCCCTGATCTGCATCATGGTAAAAGATAACGGAGCGGTAATTTGTGCCGAAATCCGGTCCCTGACGGTTCAGTTGTGTGGGGTCATGGATCGACCAGAAGACATCAAGAAGCTGCTCATACCTGATCTTTGATGGATCATAGGTAACCTGTACTACCTCCGCATGCCCGGTCTTCCCGGAACATACGTCTTCATAGGTTGGATTTTTAAAAGAACCTCCCATATAACCGACTGCAGTTCCAACAACACCGTTCACCCTGCTGAAGGCTTCCTCAACACCCCAGAAACAACCGGCACCAAATGTTGCCGTTTTATACATTCCTGTCTCCCCTGTCATAGACTATTCTTCCCATTATGCCGTTTACTGCGGGCACTATTTAGACCCTTTTCCTGTATGTTTTGGATAAGCTGCCGCTCAATGATTTTATTTTTGAAAAAATAATATATCAGCATGAAACGGTTGTACCGTTCAAAAAAAGACCGGATACTGGGAGGAGTCTGCGCTGGTCTTGGTGAACATCTTGATGTTGACCCCACCGTGATAAGGTTGATCTGGGCGGTAGTGTCAGTTCTTTCTGTTGGTACAGGCATTGTTATCTATATCCTGGCCTGGATCATCATTCCTGAAGAGGGCAGCCTGGATGGAACATAAGCATTCTGGTTCACCTACCATTTCATCAATAATCCGGACATATTTTTTCAGGGCAGGTTTACCATGAAGATCCTTTTTGTTGTCTGTGGTGAGGGGCTCGGGCATTCCTCCCGGTGTATCCATCTTGGCAATTACCTCCAGCAACAGGGTCATATCATTCATTTTGCCGCGTATGGCAAGTCATTTGATTTCATAAGCCAACAGGGCGTTACCAATCTGCACCGGACCCCCCGGGAAGTTTATCTTGAAGGAGAGAACGGTTTCTTCAGCCTGAAAAAGACCCTCTGGTCCTCAAAGTGGATTATTCCCGATTTGATACGATCATTCCTGAATATCATGTGGCTTATACGCGATCACCGGTTTGACTGCGTGGTGTGTGACACGATGTATGGCGGTGTGCTTGCTGCCCGGTTTGAGAAGACACCGGTTGTCTTTATCACAAACCAGACCCATTTTAACGGGCTTGATGGTACGACCAACCTGATCTGGATAACGCTCAATTTTTTTATTGTAAGGTACATCCATCTTTCTGACAGGATCATCGTGCCTGATTATCCGGCACCGGAGACGGTGAGCGAATATAATATTATCATTCCGAAAGGAGAAGAACACCGATATATTTATACCGGGCCTTTTTTCGAGCTGGATCCTGCACTGTACTCCTGTGGCCGCGAAACCATTTTTACCAGTTTCGGGGGAGAACCGTACAAATTGCCGATGTACATGATGTTAAAGGAGATAGCAGACCGGCGAAAAGACCTCTTCTTCGATGTCTTTTATACTGGGGCTGCACTGCCGGAATCCTCTGACAATTTTGTATCCCACGGGTATGTCCCTGACCTTTATAAACATCTTGCACAGGCAAAAATTGCGATTGTACATGGCGGACTTACCACGCTGCACGAAGCCATGCTCTTTGAGAAACCCGTGCTGATTATCATGGACCCCTACCATCCCGAACAGCAGAACAATGCAAAAAAGATCGTGGATTTGGGAGCAGGTACATCGGTCAACGGAAGGCTGGTGACAATTGAAGTCCTGGAGAACAAAATTGCCGAAACAATGGCCTGTTACCCCAGGCCAGTCCGTGATCTCTGCGAAGCAACTGGCGGCAGGAAGAATGCCGCTCGGATTATCATTGATGTTGCCGGCCGCAGACAATCTTGATATTGTACGGTGAACGAAGAACATGTACCGAGTACCATGCCGGTCCCGCGTGAAATAAAAAATATTAAAGTCGATGGCGAATTCCATACCTGCCCCGAATGCAGGTACACGTTGGGATTCCATTCGTCATTTCTCAAACTGAATTCCGGTAAAGACTTCCCGGTCAAATCCACTCGGGATGTCTACCAGGTGATCCTCATATGCCCGGAATGTGGCGCCCGGTACGATGTGGGATGGCGGGTCACGTTCACGGAACCGGAGAACCGTATAGTAAGAACCTCGGTTCATCAGTTACCCCCATCGTAGACCTATGGACACGTTGTTATAATGATGTGCCACTCCCGCCACTTTATGAAAAAAGAACAGTTATACAAGGACTGATCGCATGAATGCGGATGCCGGTTCATCAGTAATGGTCGTTCACGGTCCGGAATTATTTGATCAGGGAGACGTCAGGTTGCTTATCGATCTACTCTCTCCAAAACGGATAATTGTCGCCGGGGTTATGGCAAGAACTGCAGCAGAGGAATCAGGGTTACATGTTGAATTCAATGCCCTGCCTCCCAGCAGGGTTATTCGTGCCCTGAATGATCCGGCATTTCTGGTAAACCGGGGGAAAACCGCAGAAACAGGGGAATTGTTTGGGAATATTGTTGCTTCCCGCCTGGATGATAACGGACTGGTGCAGATCGAGTGTTCAGGCAGGATGATTTATTGCTGGAACAACGGGAACGAAGAACTGGCGGAGTCACTCTCGAGTCGTACAGGATTCAGGATCCTGTCGCTGAAAAGCACGATTTACCCAAAAGCAGGTGAGCGGAAGATCCGGGGATGTATTCCCGGTGAAGCGGTATATGTGAATGGCATTGTAATCGGTCGGGCTATTGCTGATACTGTCGTCATCAGGAAGAGTGGGGGCAGGGTTGAATCATGTTACGGCCTGGAGCCCAAGTTTCATGGTCTTGAGAAGCTGGCATTTCCTCCATGTACTGATCTCAGTAACGTGTGGTGCAAGAGTGGGGCAGTCCGCTCAGGAGCACCCCATAGGAATGGTAAAGCACCGTTCAGAGGTCGTGTTCTTGTGATCGATCACTGCGGACACGAGATATATGCAAGGATGCCCGAAGAATGCTGCGGCGTGCTCGCGATTGGGGATGACACGACTGCCGTGTGCGGACATATCTGCACTCATCGCGGAATTCCTGTGCTTGGGATTACCGATGGTGACCGGGACACCATCGTCCCATCAGGATTTGCTCCTCGTTCCGTAGTTGTAGAAGTTGTGGGAGAGCGTGATGACGAGGTTGGAAAAGAGATCACCGGAAAAGTGCCGTATATCCAGGTTGACTGGAACGAATGGGTGCAGGAGATCCTTGCGTACCTCGGCAAACGGGTAAAGATTATCATCGATATGAGGCACAATGCCTGATATGATGTGTTGAATGCATGAGGAAAAATGTGGATTTCTGATCTGAGCAGGTTCCCTGCCAGGTGCATTGTTAAACCTTGTATGCTTGTGCCGATTTTGACTGCCGCTGGTACCGGAGCCTGATACTGTCGAGTGTTTCCACATCTGTGATACCCTTATCATCACGGATCCGGATAAATCTCGGGAAACGGAGAGCATATCCTCCTTCATACGTCGGGCTGACCTGAAGTTCGGCATATCCGACTTCAAAAACGAGTTCAGGTTCAAACGTTACTTCTTTTCCGGATTTTTTTATCACTCGATCTTTTAACAGGTCATAGATCTCGGCAAGTTGTTCATCGGAAAATCCGGTTGCAACCCGGCTGAGGGCGATGAGTTTTCCCTGGTCCTGGCAGGCCATAAGAAATGATCCAAAGATATGTGCACGTTTCCCCTCCCCCCATTCTGCACCGATAACGGCGAGATCGAGGGTATCAACTTCCGGTTTGATCTTAATCCAGTTCTTCCCCCGCTGCCCGGGGGAATAGGGTGAACCAGGCACTTTGATCATGATGCCTTCATGGCCCGCTTCGAGAGCATCTTTATAGGTCCTTTCGATCTCAGGCGTATCGCTGCTGACGACCTGAGGGGCGATGTACCCGTTCACCGCGCTTACCAGGTGCTCTCTCCGTTTCTCTAACGGGAGATCGATGAGTGTTTCGCCATCAAGATAAAGGATATCGAAAACAAGCGGAACCATCTCTATTGCATCCTGGGCTTCCGCGATATCGTGGCGGCGCCGGAACCGCCTGAGCACCGACTGGAACGGCATGGGTTTGTTATCTTTCACCGCAATAACTTCTCCGTCAAGGATAACATCGTGTTCCGTTGAGGCTGTCAGTTTCTCAATCACGTCCGGGAGGGCTGCAGTCACATCCTCGAGTCTGCGGGAATACAGTCGTGCCCAGTTACCCTTTTTGTGGAACTGGAACCGGGAACCATCATACTTGAATTCGGCAGCGATCTTACCGTGTTCCCTGATCATATCTTCGATTGAACCCTGCTGCGCAAGCATCATCCGCACCGGATGGAACAGGGTGATGCGAATTTCCTGTAACGCGGCAGGGCCCGTTTTGGCAAGACGTGCAACTTCGCCCGCATCATTCATGGCCTGCATCGCATGTTCGACGAGTGCGGAATCAACGGAAAATGCTTTTACAATCGCGTCCCTCACGCTTCCTTCCCCGACGCCTATACGAAGTTCTTCAAGCATGAGACGGGCAAGATACTTCCCTTCAAGAGGGTAAGCATTGCCCAGTAACCTGCGAACCGCCAGCAGTTTTTCCCGCTGGGATTTTTTTCCTTCCATCTCGGCGATTGCCATAAGTGAATTATATACCCGGACGAGATCCAGGTCTTCATGGAAAAAGGTAGTCTGTGATTTGATCGAGAGCAGGTCCTCAACAGCGCGTCCTGCGTCTCCCGTGATATTGATCTTCTCGATTACCTGTTCTTTTTTCATGCCCGCCACGTAACCGATTGCTTCATACAGGAGATTGGGGCCGATCCCAAGTTTTCTTGAGCTCCAGTCAGGGAAAATCCGGCCCATGACAAACCGGACGAACACAGGAAGCTCTTCCGGTGACAAGGTGGGGAGAATACGACTGATGATATCAATCATATCGAGTCGTCCGGATGTGCCTTCCAGTTGTTCGCAGGCCAAAGAAAAGTCCTTGAAGAGCATGGTTTTGTCTTTTGTGATGTTGTCCAGACGCACGCTTTAACGTTTTGATGCCCGAGATCATGAAACGGCCGGAAATCGCAGAATTTCGGATAAAACAATGTTGTATTCTGAATTTCCGTGCCTTAAAAGTCAACAAATTTATTACCAGCTAGTGTGATTTTGTAGTATGGATGGGGAGTGTCAGCCCAATGCGATCGTCAGGGTAAAACTCAACCAGCTGAAAAAGGATTTTTTTGATTATATTGAAAAAAACAGTGATAAGATCGATTCAAATGTTCCCGTTTTTTACGGTTATGTTATTGATACCCTGGAGAAAACGCTCCCGGATATCAGCGATGATCTCTACGACCGGTTCATTGACAGTATCACGCTGCGGGTTCTTGAAAAGAGCAGTCTGTCCAAAGATATTACCTATGTTGAGAAGCTGTTCGATTACTCTGAACGGAATAAGCGTAAGAGGACCGGAAAAGCGCTCTTCGAGATCGTGCTCGGAATTAAACTGGTCGGCATCGGAAAATATACCGAAGCGATTGAACTGCTGAAAAAATACCGGAATGTCGATGTGCTGATCTGCCCAACGCTGGCATACTGTTATTATTCCCGGATTCCCTTACAGGGAAGAGACGCAGATCAGGATGAACAGATCCGGGGACCAACTCCGGCAGCACTTGCCGCCCGGGAGCAGATGATTGAGCTGATCCGGTTAAACCCGCCCTCAAACCGTCTCAGAGAGATGGGTATTGGTGATGACCCGGTGATAAATAAGATATTCTGGTTCATGTTAAAACAGGCAATCTCCTGGTTTCCCGAAGAACGGGAATTTTTAAGGATTGGAATTGACAAGGCATTAAAAGACGGGAAAAGCGATATACGAGAGGAACTCCTGGGGATTGCAATAGAGCGGTTTTTCGATGATATGTACTTCCTGCGGGAGCTCTATAAGCTGAAGCTTGAGAAGCGTGATGCTGGAGGCGTAGCCGGGGTAGTCAAACAGATGTCCCAGCAGTATCCTGACGATCCTGAACCGATCTATTACGGACTCAAACTTGCCATCATCACCACACGGGAAGAAGTATATGACAAATTCAGGAAGCTGGCAATGAGTAAAAACTTCCCGGAACATGCTCTCACTCTCCTTGATTTCGGGTTTGAGATGATGAGCGGTAAACACAACGAAGCCCATGCCTGCCTGGATGAGATCAAGGTGATCTTCGGCCCCCATCATTATTACGTTACCCTCCTCGAATACGTAGCGCATGATTTCCTTTCAGAAGACGAAAGGAAAGTTAAACAGGCAAAAAAAGCAATGATCGATTCGATAGACCATTACTGTCTCAAGCTGCTGAAGATCAAGGACTCATAACGGTTCAAATCCCTTCAAAGTTTCATCTGCTGTGGGCAGGAACCGGATGTCCCGCACTGTGAGGCAATGATAAGGTTTTTTTCTTCATAAAAGAGCCCGAGTCCTTCCCGGGCGCTTGCAATTACCCGTTCCGGGGTGTTGTTGGTTTCGCTCAAGTGAGCGAGGATAACCCGGGGCACGTCTTTTCCCAGTGTTTGCAGGCAGCGGGCAGCAGCGATGTTGGACAGGTGGCCCCGTTTCGAACGGATTCTCCGTTTTAGCGATTCCGGGTAAGGCCCGTTCTGGAGCATATCCGGGCAGTGATTGCTTTCGAGCACGATACCGTCACAACGCCTGAGCAGCTCAAATATCTCATTGGTAATAATACCCGTATCCGTGCAGTACCCGAACCGGATCTCCTTTTCCCTTATGATAAATCCGCAGGGTTCAGCCGCATCATGCGAGATGGCAAATGGTTCGATCTCAAAATCTCCGATCTCAAACCGCTCGTGATACCGGCATATATGACTTTCAATCTGTTTATCCGATGTCCTACGGAAGTGAAGGAAATCATCGAGAGTACCTCCGGTCCCGAATACCGGAACAGCAAGACGGCGGGCGAGCACGTCAAGACCTTTGATGTGATCCCCATGCTCATGCGTCACCAGCACGGCATCAATCTTCCCGGCATCGAGGGAGGCCCGCTCCATGCGCTGAAGGGCCTCCTTTGTGCTGAGTCCCGCGTCAAGGAGGAGAGCTCCGCTTTCCCCTTCGAGGAAAACGCAATTGCCTTTGCTCCCGCTGGCAAGAATTGTGCAGCGCATCGTCCTAGTATTGGGCGTTCTCATATTATAGTGTTTAACTCATCCTGTCCTGTGAGTCCTCAATGAGGATTTAACCGGTATCCGGAAGGACATGAATGGCACTGGCTTTAACACCGGCTATAACCGTTATGTCAACGGCAAGCCCGAGGTCCTCGGCAGACCGGCGTGTCACCAGTGCCGTGAGGTGCGGACCAAAGTCGATTGTTGTGCGGACAAATGGTCCGAACGGGACCATCTTTGTTATTTTTCCCTCTAACTGGTTGCGGACACTGGTTTTTGTGGAATCCCCGTCCTTTATGGCGATGGTAACTTCTTCCGGGCGGATGAACAGGGTTACCTTTGCACCGGGTTTGCAGGGAGTGATCGCCTCAAAGACGACATTGCCAACCGAAATACGTGCGTGCCCCTCTTCGTTGGATTCCACGATTCCATCCAGTATCGTGTCAATACCCACAAACCGGGCGATATCCCTGCCTTGAGGACGGTAAAAAATATCATGGATGGAACCGACCTGGGTAATCCGCCCGTTTATAATCACGCCAATCCTGTCAGCGAGTCTCTGGCCCTGTATCATATCATGAGTGGAGAGGATGATAGTTGTATGAAAACGCTGGTGAATGCTTCTGATAAGATTTTCAATCAGCTCGGCATTGACAGGATCAAGATTTGCTGTTGGCTCGTCAAGGATGAGGACTTCAGGCCGGGTGACCAGCGCCCTCGCGATAGCCACCCGCTGCATCTCTCCCCCGGAGAGTGTGACCGCTTTACGAGCTGCAAGGTGTTTGAGACCGACGATCTCGAGCGCTTCAAGAATACGTGAATCAGTATCTGATTGATCTACCCCACGGAACTTCAGGCCAAATGCGACATTGCCGGCGACGCTTGTGTTCAGGACTGCGGGCTTCTGGAAGACCATCGCCATGCGCCTGCGGATTGCAAGCAGGTCCGTTTTCGAGGCGGAGGTATCAGTACCATCAAAAATGATGGTGCCGGTCGATGGCTTATCGAGAAAATCAATAAGACGGAGAATTGTAGTCTTGCCGCTGCCGCTCGGGCCGATAAACGTGAAGATCTCCCCACGTTGGATCTCGAGATCGACAGAATCGAGAATCGTTTTTTCGCCAGCCTTCCGGGAAAGTCCCTCTATCCGGATCATAAACGCGGCCCTCCGAGCACCATCTGAGACTCATACGACAGGCCCGATATAATGAGGTTCATGATAACAACGATGACGAGAGCTATCAGGAGAAGAATGATACCGAGTGCGATGGAGAACGGGAAATCGCCGATACCGGTCTGCAACGCAATCGATGTAGTCAATACCCGTGTCTCTCCCCGGATATTGCCCCCAATCATCATGGCAACCCCAACTTCGGAAATTGCACGGCCAAAGCCGAGGACTACTGCACTGAGGATCGCCAGGCGGGCTTCCTTGACAACCTGCACTATGGTCTGGATTCCAGTTGCACCCAGGGAGATGAGAGTGTCGCTGATATTCCGGTCGATTCCACCAAGGGCGGCAATGACCAGTCCGGTCATTATAGGAATAATAAGAACGGTCTGCCCAATGATCATACCTTCCGGTGTAAAAAGGAGCCCGAATATTCCCAGGGGGCCGCTCTTGGAGAGCAGGAGATACAGCAGTAGACCTACAACTACCGTTGGAATCGAGTAAAGGGTCTGGATCAGGATGATAACCGCTCGTTTACCCCGGAATTCGTAAAAATAAATAAGTCCTCCCAGAGGTATGGATATGGTGGCTGCGAGGATTGTTGCTGCAAGCGAGATGAAGATCGATAATGCAGCTATCTGCATTACCTCCGGGTCCAGTGTCACAATCAGGATAACGGCCTGAATAAAACCCGATATAATCTCGCTCATCGAATAACCTTGAAATTATTTTATCTATATACTATGTGTGAAAAAGTCTAGTTTTATAGTAATCTTACTTTATATTAATGATTGGTAAATGATTTTTG
>JGI20214J51088_10001209_pt1 | contig 17548 bp, 18 predicted proteins | sample WetSurMetagenome_FD_51088 | JGI IMG/M metagenome (IMG submission 51088) | reverse complement strand
AACGCGATGCCGGACACGACGGCTTGTTCCATCTTCTCGTCTTCCTCGAATGTGATCAGGGTGCCCGAGCGGGCCTCTTCGTCGATCGCGATGTCCCAGGGTGTGAAGCTCGAGAGCACGCGCAGCGGTACCCGGTACTTGCCGGCGAACTCGACCGAGCGGATCTGCAGCACCTTGCTGCCCAGGCTCGCCATCTCGAGCATCTCCTCGAAACTGATGGTCGCGAGCCGGCGCGCTTCCGGCACGATGCGCGGGTCAGTGGTATAGACGCCGTCGACGTCGGTGTAGATCAGACACTCGTCGGCCTCCATCGCCGCCGCCACCGCCACCGCCGAGGTGTCGCTGCCGCCGCGGCCCAGCGTGGTGACGTTGCCTCGCGTGTCGATGCCCTGGAAGCCGGTGATGATGACCACCTTGCCGCCCGCCAGATCGGCGCGCACGCGCGTGTCGTCGATGCTCTCGATGCGTGCCTTCGTGAAGGCCGAATCGGTGGTGATCGGCACCTGCCAGCCGGCGTAGCTGACCGCGTCCAGCCCTTGCGCCTGCAGCGCCAGCGCGAGCAGGCCGACTGAGACCTGCTCGCCGGTGGCGGCGATCGCGTCCAGCTCGCGCTCCGCGGCGGCGCTCGTCGGTGCCGGCGCGAGCTCCCTGGCCAGTCCGAGCAGGCGGTTCGTCTCGCCGCTCATCGCCGAGGGCACGACCACCAGCTGATGTCCGGCGCGAACCCATTTGGCCACGCGCAGCGCCACGTTGCGGATGCGCTCGGTCGAGCCCATCGAGGTGCCGCCGTACTTGTGAACGATCAATGCCATGGGTGGGGGTGCGCGGGCTGCAAAACCCGCGCATTTTAGCGGGCGAGGTCAGCCGGCTCCCATTCCAGCGCCACCTGCGCCTCGCCCGGCGCCGCGAGGCAGCGCGCGTCGATGCCCAGACCGGGCACGAACAGCAACTGCGTGCCGTCGAAGAGCAGCGGCGCGGCCCGCTGCCACTCCGGCACGCCGCGCGCCTGGTATTGCTTCTTGAGGCTGCGCGGCAGACTGCGAGGCGCGAACTGGAAGGTCTCGCCGCCCGAGCGTGCGCGCAGCTCGACGCTGGCCAGGCGTGCCGGCGCCAGGCCGCCGACCGCGACCATGCTCAAGCGCAGTGCGCCACCCCAGCTGGGGACGCCGTGCACGCCGGGGCGGCGCAGGTCCAGCCGCAGTGGTGACGCGGGCAGTGCCGCCGGCAGGTCCACCACCAGCCGACCGCGGTAGAGCTGCACTTCGCCCGCCGCTGCCGGCCAGCGGCCGGTGCGTACACGAGGCAGCTCGGTGCACAGGCGCTGCACGAGCGACTCCGGCGCCGCGCCGCCCAGGTGCTCGCGCAGCCAGGTGCGCAGCAGCTGCGCACGCCGCGCCGGGCTGAGGCCGTACCAGCGCTCGAGCCGGAGCTGCGCGCCGTCGCTCGCGTCGGCGAGGTCGGCAGTCGCCTGTTCGGCTAGGCAGGCCGCGGCCTCGGCGGCGCGTTGCGCGGCGGCCTGGAGCTGCATCTCGGCGTCGGGAAAGGCCTGGCTCAGCGCCGGCCAGACGTTGCGCCGCAGCCGGTTGCGCGCAAAGCGCGGGTCCTCGTTGCTCGCGTCGTCGACAAAACGCAGTCGGTGTCGGCCGACATAGGCCTCGATCGCCGCGCGCGGCCGGTTCAGCCAGGGCCGCGCCCAGACGATGCCATCACGCTCGGCGCGGTGTGGCATCGCCGCCAACCCGGCCGGGCCGCCGCCGCGCAAGGCCTGCAGCAGCAGCGTCTCGGCCTGGTCGCGCCGGTGGTGGGCGAGCAGCACGAGATCGCAGCCGGCGGCACGCGCCATCTCGGCCAGCACGCGGTAGCGTTCGCGCCGCGCCCAGGCCTCGACGCTGTCGCCTCGCTCCGGTCGGCCCGGTAGCCGGACCGCGTGAAAGTGCAGCGGCAGCCCGGCACGCGCCCAGCGCGCGCATTGCGCGCGCAGCCGGCGCAACCAGTCGTCGGCGTCGGCGACCAGGCCGTGGTGGACATGCAGCGCGTGGACCTCGACGCCAAGCGCGACAGCGGCATGCGCTGTTGCGTGCAGCAGCGCGGTGGAGTCGCGGCCGCCGCTGACGGCCACCGCCACCGCGTGCGCCAACTAGCGCTCCTTGGTGTCGCTGAAGCGGCCGTAGGACTGCAGTCGTTCGTAGCGGCGTTGCAGCAGTTCCTTGGATTTCAGGTCGCCGACCTGGCGCAGCGCATCGTTGAGCGCGCGCTTGAGGTGCGCAGACATCCACTTCGGGTCGCGGTGCGCGCCGCCGACCGGCTCGGCAACGATCTTGTCGATCACGCCCATCGCCTTCAACCGGTGCGCGGTGATGCCGAGAGCGTCGGCCGCGTCGNNCGCGCGCTCGGCAGTCTTCCACAGGATCGACGCGCATCCCTCCGGCGAGATCACCGAGTANACCGAATACTGGAGCATCAGCACTTGGTCGGCGACGCTGATCGCGAGCGCGCCGCCGGAGCCGCCCTCGCCGATGATGGTGGTGATGATCGGCACCTCGAGCTGCGCCATCTCGAAGATGTTTCGGCCGATCGCCTCGGACTGCCCACGCTCCTCGGCGCCGATGCCCGGGTAGGCGCCGGGCGTGTCGACGAAGGTGAAGACCGGCAGGCCAAACTTCTCGGCCAGCTTCATCAGCCGCAGGGCTTTGCGGTAGCCCTCGGGCCGCGACATGCCGAAGTTGCGCGCGGTACGCTCCTTCGTGTCGCGCCCCTTCTGGTGCCCAAGCACCATGCAGGCATTGCCGTTGAAGCGCGCCAGGCCGCCAACAATAGACTGGTCGTCGGCGTAATGCCGGTCACCGTGCAGTTCCTGGAACTCGGTGAAGATCTCGGCCACGTAGTCCAGTGTGTACGGACGCTGAGGGTGGCGCGCGATCTGCGTCACCTGCCAGGGGCTCAGGTTGGCGTAGATATCCTTCGTCAGCTGCTGGCTCTTGCCGGCCAGGCGCTCGATCTCGTCGGAGATGTCGACCGCCGATTCGTTCTGCACGTAACGCAGTTCGTCGATCTTGGTCTCGAGCTCGGCGATCGGCTGCTCGAATTCGAGGAAATGGCGTTTCATGGTCAGTAGTCCACCGGCAGCGGGTCCAGGCTGCGCCAAATATACCAAGTGGCAACCGAGCGGAAAGGCGCCCAGGCCTCGCCGACCTCGCGCGCTTCGGCGCGCGAGACCGGCTCGCCGCTGAAGTAGTTGACGCTGATGCCCTTGAGCAGCCCTAGGTCGTCGAGCGGCATCACGTTCGGGCGCAGCAGGTGGAAGATCAGGAACATCTCGGCCGTCCAGCGGCCGATGCCGCGGATCGCGACCAGCTCGTCGATGATCGCCTCGTCGTCCATCTGCTGCCAATCGCCGACATGGACACTGCCCTCGGCGAAGTGGCGCGCCAGGTCGAGCAGGTATTCGGCCTTGCGCGCCGACAGCCCGGCGCCGCGCAGCGCGGTCACCGGCTGCACCTGCACCGCCTGCGGCGCCAGATGCGTCGACGGGCCGCCGACTGCGGCCGCAAAGCGGTCCCAGACCGACTGCGCCGCCTTGACCGAAATCTGCTGGCCGACGATCGAGCGCGCCAATGTCGTGAACGCGTCGCCGCGGCTCTGCAGCCGCGCCTCGCCGAACTTCGGGATGAGCTTCTTCATCACCCGGTCGCGCCGGCTCAGGTGGCGGCAGGCGTCGTCCCAGTAGCTCGGGTGGGTCGGGTCGTCGGCGCGCGACGCGGCCGGATCGGCGGATCGCGGCATCTCGTTCAGGCCTTTACCCAGGTCGTGCCCTGCGCCGAATCCTTGAGCAGCACACCCATCGCCTGCAACTCATCGCGCAGCCGGTCGGCAGCGGGGAAGTCGCGTGCGCGCTTGGCCGCGGCGCGAGCCTCGATCATGGCCTCGATCGCGGCCTCGTCGAGTGTCGTGCCGGCCCGAAGATAGTCTCGGGGCGCCTGCTGCAGGATGCCGAGCACGCCTCCCAGAGACCTCAGCAGCGCGGCGCTCGCGAGGTCGCCGGTGCGGTTGACCTCGCTCGCGAGCTCGAACAGCACCGCCAGCGCGGCCGGCGTGTTGAAGTCCTCGTCCATCGCGGCGCGGAAGGCAGCCGCGGGTGGCTCGGTCCAGTCGATCGCGCGCGTCTCGGCGGCGGTGCCGTCGAGCGCGGTGTACAGGCGCCGAAGCGCGCTGCGCGCGTCATCGAGCAGGCCGTCGGCGAAGTTGAACGGGCTGCGGTAATGGGTGCGCAGCATGAAGAAGCGCAGCGTTTCACCATCGAACTTCTTCAGCACGTCGGCGATCGTGAAGAAGTTGCCCAGCGACTTGGACATCTTCTCGTTGTCGACGTTGAGGAAGCCGTTGTGCAGCCAGAAGTTGACGAACGGGTGACCGAACGCTCCTTCGCTCTGCGCGATCTCGTTCTCGTGGTGCGGGAACTGCAGGTCCAGGCCGCCGCCATGGATGTCGAATTGCTCGCCGAGCAGCGCGCAGCTCATCGCCGAGCACTCGATGTGCCAGCCCGGGCGGCCCGGACCGAAATCGCTTGGCCACTTGGCGTCGGCCGGTTCGTCGGGCTTGGCCGATTTCCAGAGGACGAAGTCGAGCGGGTCCTCCTTGTCGCCGAGCACCGCGACACGCTCGCCGGCGCGCAGCTCGTCCAGGCTCTTTCCCGACAGCTTGCCGTAGCCTGGGAAGCGCCGCACCGCGTAGTTCACGTCGCCGCCCTCACTGCGGTACGCGAGGCCGTTGGCCTCGAGGCGGCCGATCATCCCGAGCATTTGCGGCACGTAGTCCGTGGCGCGCGGCTCGTGCGTCGGCGCCTCGATGCCGATCGCGGCGATGTCACGGCGCATCGCCGCAATCATCTCGTCGGTGAGCGCGCGGATCGTGAGGCCACGCTCGAGCGCACGCTTGATGATCTTGTCGTCGATGTCGGTGATGTTGCGCACGTAGGTCACGCGCCACCCGCTCGCGCGCAGCCAGCGGTAGACGACGTCGAAGGCCATCATCATCCGTGCGTGGCCCATATGGCAGAGGTCGTAGACCGTGATGCCGCAGACGTACATGCGGACATGGCCGGGTTCGATGGGAGCGAAGGCTTCCAGGCGGCGCGTCAGGGTGTTGTGCAGGCGGAGCGTCATGCGGCGGGGGTCGGGGTCTTCGGGCGCGCGCCGATAGAATTCGACCCAGTATAGCGGCGCCCTCCCCACGCTCCGGCATGCCCGCAGTGACGTGCACGCCCCGTGGCGCGGCGCCACCCCTTCCCCCACTCGCGCAGGAGAACCCGGCTTGAAACGAAACCCCTGGCTGCTCGCCGGCCTGCTCGCGCTGGCCTTGTCGGCGGCGACTTCAGCGCTGGCACAGAAGGTGCGCCTGGCCACCAGCGCCGGTGACATCGTGCTCGAACTCGACGCCGGCAAGGCACCGAAGACGGTGGCCAACTTCCTGCGCTACGTGCACGAAGGCCATTACGACGGCACGATCTTCCACCGTGTTATCAACGGCTTCATGATCCAGGGCGGCGGCATGACGCCTGCACTGGCCGAGAAGCCGACGCACGCGCCGATTGCGCTCGAGGCCCGCAACGGGTTGCGCAACCTGCGCGGCACGGTCGCGATGGCGCGCACCGCGGCCCCGGATTCCGCGACCGCGCAGTTCTTCATCAACCTGGCCGACAACGCCTTCCTAGACGCGGCGAACGCGCGCGACGGCAACGGCTACGCGGTGTTCGGCCGCGTCGTGCAGGGCATGGACGTCGTCGACAGGATCCGCAGCGTGCCGACGAAGGACGTCGGCGCGTACCAGAACGTGCCGGTCACACCGGTGATCATCCGCAAGGCCACAGAGGAACATTGACATGAGCAAGACCGTCCGACTCGACACCAGCGCAGGCAGCATCACGATCGAACTCGACGACGAACGTGCACCGATCAGCAGCGCCAATTTCCTCGCCTACGTCAAGAGCGGCCATTACGACGGCACAGTCTTCCACCGCGTGATCAAAGGCTTCATGGTTCAGGGCGGCGGCTTCGAGCCCGGCATGAAGCAAAAGCCCACCGGCAAGCCGATCGAGAACGAGGCCAAGAACGGGCTCAAGAACGCCCATTACGCGCTGGCGATGGCGCGCACCTCCGACCCGCATTCGGCGAGCGCGCAGTTCTTCATCAACACCGGCGACAACGCCTTCCTCGATAACGACCGCGCTCAGGACGGCTGGGGCTACGCGGTGTTTGGCCGCGTCGTCGAGGGCCAGGCAGTCGTCGACGCGATCGAGCAGGTGCGCACCGGCCGCAAGGGTTTCCACGACGACGTGCCGGTCGACGACGTGCGCATCGAGCGCGCGCTCGAGATCGAATGACGCCCGGCGCCGGCTCGGCAGCGCCGCTGCCGGCGCTGTCCGAGAGTTCAGCGCCACTGCCGGCGCCGTTCGTGTTCGACGCGCCGACCGACTGGCGCGCGATCGACTTCATCTCCGACTTGCATCTCTCGCCGGCGCTGCCTCGCACCTTCGAGTCCTGGGCGCGCTACCTGCGCGAGACGCCGGCAGATGCGGTGTTCATGCTCGGCGACCTGTTCGAGGTCTGGGTCGGCGACGACGCTCGCGACCTGCCCTTTGAGCGCCGCTGCGTCGAGGTGCTTGCCGACGCCGCGCAACGGCGCCACATCGGCTTTATGGCCGGCAATCGCGATTTTCTCGTCGGGGTCGAGATGCTGCGCGCGAGCGGCCTGGTCGGCCTGCCCGACCCGACTTTGCTGAGCGCCTGGGGCCGGCGCGCCCTGCTCACCCACGGCGACGCGCTGTGCCTGGCCGACACCGACTACCAGGCCTTTCGCCGTCTCGTGCGCAGCGAAGACTGGCAGCGCGAGTTCCGCGCCCGCCCGCTCGCCGGGCGCCAGCAACTGGCGGCCGAGATGCGGCGCCAGAGCGAGTCCCGGCACCGCTTCGACGGTCGCGACGATGCCGACGTCGACGCCGCAGCGGCGCTGGGCTGGCTGCGCGCCGCGGATGCCGCCGTGCTCGTGCACGGCCACACGCACCGGCCCGGCAGCGAGTTCCTCGCGCCCGGCATCGAACGTCATGTGCTGAGCGACTGGGATCTCGATGACGCGGCGCGGCCACGTGCCGACCTGCTGCGCCTGACGCGCGACGGCTGGCAGCGCCTGACGCCGGCTTCGGACTGATGGGTTTCGGTCCGCTCGGCTGGCTTGGCCGCCAATGGCAGGCGCGGCGCGATGCGGCCGCACTCGCGCGCCGGCCAGTGCCCGACGACCTGTGGAAGCGAGCGCTCGTGCGCTATCCCTTCCTGCGCCGGCGCTCGGCCGAGGATGCTGCCGAGTTGCGCCGCCTCGTCAGCCTGTTCCTGGATCGCAAGGAGTTCACGGCCGCCGGCGGCGTGCGCCTGACCGACGAGATCGCGGTCGCGGTCGCAGCGCAGGCCTGCCTGCCGGTGCTGCACCTGGGCCTGGCCGAGTACGGCAGCTTCGTCGGCATCGTGCTGCACCCGGACCAGGTGCTCGCCCGGCGCAGTGTCGCCGACGAAGACGGCGTGGTGCACGAATACGAAGAGCTGCTCAGCGGCGAGGCGATGGACGGCGGCCCGGTGATGCTGTCCTGGCGTGACGTGCGCAGCGCCGGTCGCAGCGCGGCTGACGCATACAACGTCGTGATCCACGAATTCGCCCATGTGCTGGACCAGGCGCGCGCGCTGTCGGGCACGTCGCCGCGCCTGCCGGCCGACATGCCGGCGCGCGAGTGGCGCGATCGGCTGGCGCGCGAGTACGAGGCCTTCGCGCGCCGCGTCGATGCCGGCGCCGACACCGCGCTCGACCCGTACGGCGCTGAGGCGCCGGAGGAATTCTTCGCCGTCGCGAGCGAGGCCTTCTTCGTTGCCCCCCGGGCGATGAAAAAGGAACACCCCGCGTTGTACGGGGTGTTCTGTCGCTTCTACCGGCAGGATCCTGCCGAGGATGGCCCCTAAACGACCGTCGTCTCGGCGCGCGGCTTGTCGCTGCGCTTGGGCGGCTGGATGTCGAGCACGACCTCGCCCTTGTCGTCGACGTCCACGGTGAGCCGGCCGCCGTCGACCAGTCGGCCGAACAGCAGTTCATCGGCGAGCGCGCGCCGGATCGTGTCCTGGATCAGGCGCTGCATCGGCCTGGCGCCCATCAGCGGGTCGAAGCCCTTCTTCGCGAGTTGCTGGCGCAGCCCGTCGGTGAAGGTGACATCGACCTTCTTCTCGGCAAGCTGGCTCTCGAGCTGGAGCAAGAACTTGTCGACCACGCGCAGGATGATCTCCTCGTCGAGCGCGCGGAACGAGACGATCGCATCGAGCCGGTTGCGGAACTCGGGCGTGAACAGGCGCTTGATGTCGGCCATCTCGTCGCCCTGCGCGCGCGCGTTCGTGAAGCCGATCGTCGACTTGTTCATCGTCTCGGCGCCAGCGTTCGTCGTCATCACGACGATCACGCTGCGGAAGTCGGCCTTGCGCCCGTTGTTGTCGGTCAGCGTGCCGTGGTCCATCACCTGCAGCAGCACGTTGAACACGTCCGGGTGCGCCTTCTCGATCTCGTCGAGCAGCAGCACCGCGTGCGGCTTCTTCGTCACCGCCTCGGTCAGCAGCCCGCCCTGGTCGAAGCCGACGTAGCCGGGCGGCGCGCCGATCAGCCGGCTCACCGCATGGCGCTCCATGTATTCGGACATGTCGAAGCGGATCAGCTCGATGCCCAGGATGTAGGCCAGCTGCTTGGCGACTTCGGTCTTGCCGACGCCTGTAGGGCCGCTGAACAGGAAGCTGCCGATCGGCTTGTCGGGCTTNCCNAGCCCCGAGCGCGCCATCTTGATCGCCGACGCCAGCGCCTCGATCGCCGGCTCCTGGCCGAAGACCACGCTCTTCAGGTCGCGCTCGAGCGTCTTGAGCTTGTCGCGGTCGTCGCTCGAGACGCTGGCCGGCGGGATGCGCGCGATCTTCGCGACGATCTCCTCGACCTCGTTGCGCGTGATCGTCTTCTTCTGCTTGCTCTTGGGCAGGATGCGCTGCGCCGCACCGGCCTCGTCGATGACGTCGATCGCCTTGTCGGGCAGGTGGCGGTCGTTGATGTACTTCGCCGACAGCTCGGCCGCCGCCTGCAGCGCGCCGAGCGCGTACTTGACGCTGTGGTGTTCCTCGAAACGCGACTTGAGACCCTTCAGGATCTCGATCGTCTCGCCGACCGAGGGCTCGACGACGTCGACCTTCTGGAAGCGCCTCGAGAGCGCCGCGTCCTTCTCGAAGATGCCGCGGTACTCGCTGAAGGTGGTCGCGCCAATGCACTTCATCGCGCCGCTGGACAGTGCCGGCTTGAGCAGGTTGCTCGCGTCGAGCGTGCCGCCACTGGCGGCGCCGGCGCCGATCAGCGTGTGGATCTCGTCGATGAAGAGGATCGCACCTGGCTGGTCCTTCAACTGCTTGAGAACGCCCTTCAGGCGCTGCTCGAAATCACCGCGGTACTTGGTGCCCGCGAGCAGCGCGCCCATGTCGAGCGCGTAGACGGTGGCGTCGGCCAGCACCTCGGGCACGTCCTTTTCGGTGATACGCCAGGCGAGACCCTCGGCGATCGCGGTCTTGCCGACGCCGGCCTCGCCGACCAGCAGCGGGTTGTTCTTGCGCCGGCGGCAGAGGATCTGGATCACGCGCTCGACCTCGTGCTCGCGGCCGATCAGCGGATCGATCTTGCCCGCGAGCGCGAGCGCGTTCAGGTTCTGCGTGAACTGGTCCAGCGGCGAGCCTTTGCCGTCTCCGGCCGCGCCGTCTTCCTTCTCCGATTCGGCGCCGCCCGCGTCGCTGCCCTTCGCGGGCTCGGGCGGATCGCTCTTCTTGATGCCATGGGCGATGAAGTTGACGACGTCGAGCCGCGTGACACCCTGCTGGTGCAGGTAGTAGACCGCGTGCGAATCCTTCTCGCCGAAGATCGCCACCAGCACGTTCGCACCGGTGACCTCCTTCTTGCCGCTGCCGGTGCTTTGCACGTGCATGATCGCGCGCTGGATCACGCGCTGAAAGCCCAGCGTGGGCTGCGTGTCGACCTCGTCGCTGCCGCTGACCGTGGGCGTGTTCTCCTTGATGAAGGTCGCCAGGCTCTTGCGCAGATCCTCGATGTTCGCGGCGCAGGCGCGCAGCACCTCAGCCGCGGACGGGTTGTCGAGCAAGGCCATCAGCAGGTGTTCAACGGTGATGAACTCATGCCGCTGCTGGCGCGCCTCGACAAACGCCATGTGCAGGCTGACTTCCAGTTCTTGCGCAATCATGCGGCCTCCATAATGCACTGCAGCGGATGCCCGTCGCGGCGGGCCGCGGCGAGCACGAGTTCGACTTTCGTCGCGGCAACGTCTTTCGGGAAGACGCCGCAGACGCCGCGTCCTTCGTGATGAATCTTCAGCATGATGTGCGTGGCGGTCTCCAGGTCACGCTGGAAATAGTGCTGCAACACCATCACGACAAACTCCATCGGCGTGTAGTCGTCGTTCAGCAAGACCACCTGGTACAGCCCCGGCGGCTTTGTGCGCACCGCCTTGCGTTCGGCGACCACGGCACCCTGCCCGCCGCGTTCGTGCGGCGGCGCTTCCGGCGGCTTGACCGGCGGGGTCGGGGGCGGGTCTTCGGGCATGGCTCATTCTATCGACTTGGTCCTGATTTGCTGCAGTGCGGCCTTCTATGCCCGCGACCTCCGGCATGTTGTTGCAATCGTCCGCGCTTCAAGGCCGGAAGTGCCAGGGACTCAGGCCCCAGATGCGGCGACGGCCCGGAACCCCGCCGTCGCCGGCTTGACACCCTGATGTCACGAAGCGGAAAATTTGAGCGGCTGCGGCAGCTGCGGAGGCCCCATCATGGCGGTCGGCACGGTCAAGTGGTTCAACGATGCCAAGGGCTTCGGATTCATCGAGCCCGAAGGTGGCGGCGCGGACGTGTTCGCCCATTTCTCGGCCATCCAGATGGGGGGCTTCCGCACCCTCAAGCAAGGCGGCAAGGTGAGCTACGAGCTCGTCCAGGGGCCCAAGGGCGACCTGGCGCAGAACATCTGCCCGCTCCAGGTCGAGGACCCGGGCACGGCGCCTACGACCCAGGCGTCGGAAGCCTGAGGAGCGCTGCGACCACCCGCCGCGCGACCGTACCGTCGAGCGGCCACGGTCTGCCGGCCGCGCGGCCCCTCACGCATCGCTCGGGTCAGCCGAGATAGTCCGCCGCCAGCGTCGCGTCGCGCCAATCACCCAGGCCGAGGGCGCGCACCAGCAGCGTCGCAACCACCGCGATGAACCCGTTGGGCACCATTGCGTAGATCCCGATGTAGCTTGCCAGCACCCAGCCTGCGACGTGCAGCGCGTAGCCCGAGGTCTTGAAGCTGTTTATCGACGCGGCCCAGATGCCCCAGCCGAGCCCGACCGCCCAGCCGAGCAGCAGCGCCCTGGCGTCGAACCGGCGCGTGTAGATGCCCGAGACGATGGCTGGGAAGGTCTGCAGGATCAGGATGCCGCCGAGCAGCTGGAGCTGGATCGCGTAGGTCAGCGGCAGGAAGACGATGAACGTCAGCGCGCCGAACTTGGCCGCCAGCGACGCCATCCGGGCGACCGAGGTCTCGCGCAGGGCGCTGCAGCCGGGGTCCAGATAGGCCTTGTAGATATTGCGCGCGAACAGGTTCGCGGCCGCGATCGACATGATCGGCGCCGGGACGAGCGCGCCGATCGCCACCGCCGCGAAGCCGATGCCGAGGAACCAGCTCGGGAAGTAGTGCAGCAGCAGCCCCGGCAGCGCGAACTGCGGCCCGTACTGCTTGAAGAACGGCGCCAGGTCGGGCAACTTCGCGATCACGGCGGCATAGGCCACGTAGCCGAGCAGTGCGATCAAGCCGAGCACGAAAAAATAGGCCGGCAGAAAGACCCAGTTGCGGCGCAGTGTGTTCGGCCCCTTGGCGGCAAGCACCGCGGTGGTCGTGTGCGGGCAGAGCATCAGCGCGAGCGCCGAGCCGAAGGCCAGGCTGGCGTAGATGGACATCGTGCCGGTGTTGCCGTCCTTCACCGGCGGCAGCAGCAGATGCTCCTTGGGCAATGCAGTGAAGATCGCGCCGAAGCCGCCCATCCGGATCGGCACAACGACGATAGGCGCGATCACGGTCACGTAGACGAGCAGGTCCTTCGCGACCGCGATCGACGTCGGCGCTCGCAGCCCGCTGGTATAGGTGAACGCGGCCAGGATCACGAACGCCACCAAAGGCGGCACGTCGCCTAACAGGCCATGCCCGGTCGGAAAGCCGAGCCCGCCGATCACGCCCTGCAACCCGACCAGCTGCAGCGCGAACAAGGGCAGCGTGGCGACGATGTCCGTCAGCGCGATCGCGAGCGCCAGCGCTGGGCTGCCGAAGCGCCCGGCGACGAAGTCCGACGCGGTGACGAAGCCGCGCTTCGTCGCCACGACCCACAGTCGCGGCAGGATCGCGAACACAAGCGGGTACACGAGCACCATGTACGGCAGCGCGAAGAAGCCCAGCGCGCGAGCGCGGAACACGAGTGCCGGCACAGCGATGAAGGTGTAGGCGGTGTAGAGGTCGCCGCCGATAAGGAACCAGGTGATCCAGCCGCCGAAGCGGCGTCCGCCCTGGCCCCATTCGTGCAGCTCGCCGAGGTCGCCCTTCTTCCAGCGCGTCGAGAGGAAACCCAGCGCCGCGATGCCGGCGAAGAGCGAGACGAAGACTGCGGTGGCGGTGACGTTCAGCGCTCAGTCCCCGCCGCCAGGACGCACGACCATCCGGTAGACGATCGCGATGAACACCCCAGACAAGGGCACCCACAACAACTGCCACCAGTAGAAGAATGGCAGCCCGAACAGCGTCGGCTCGTGCCGGTTGAACCAGGGCACGGCCAGCACAGCGACGCAGGGAATTGCGAGCAGCAGCACCTGCAGCGGCCCGAGCGGGCGGACGGATTCGGAGGGCGAGGCCATGGCGTCTCCTTGGCCCGGTGGCACGGCGTGGGGCGCTCCGATCGGCGTGCGGCCCGAACCCCGGCGGTCGTTCTCCCGTCCCCGGACCTGCGCCCGTCGCACTGCGGGCTGTCATCGGCGCTTCCACTCTAGGCCACGCCGGGCGCGGAGCCGAAGTGCTGGAACTCGTCGTGCAGACGCGCCGGGGTCACGTTCTGCGCCGACACGGCACGTGGCAAACTTCGCCGCCATGCTGCTGCACCCGATCCATGGCCTGCACTGGTCGGCGCGCATCAGTGCCCTCGGCCGCCAGTTCTTCGCGCTCGTGCCGGCGCTCGCGGTCGGCTGGACACTCGGCCGTCGCGACGCGGCCTCGCCCGTGACGGCGCTGCTCGCCGGCTGGGTGGTCTACTTCGGCGTCTATCTCGGCTTTGTCTGGTGGGCCGTGCTGCGCCTGGACGCGCCCGGCACGCGGCGGCGCGCGCAGTGGAACGACCCCGGCGCGCCGATGCTGTTCGCGTTCATCACGCTCGCCTCCTGCGCCAGCCTGGCAGCGGTGCTGCTGGCGGTGAACACCGCACGCAGCCTGCATGGCCCCGACCGCTGGCTGCATCTGGCGCTGGCGCTGCTCTCGCTCGCCGGGGCCTGGCTGCTGATCCAGACCGCCTTCGCGCTGCGCTACGCCCGCGCCTATTACCGTCCGGACCGCGCCGCCGGCGAGCCGCCGCGCGGGCTCGCATTTCCGGGCGGCGAGGACCCCAACTATCTCGACTTCTTCTACTTCGCCGCCGTCATCGGCATGACCTCCCAGGTTTCCGACGTGACGCTGCAGACGCGCGCGATGCGTCGCGTCGGCCTGGCGCACGGGCTGCTGTCGTTCGCGTTCAACCTCATCGTTCTCGCGCTCGCGGTAAACGTGTTTGCGGCCAGCCTGTCATGACCAAGGTCACGCGCCGAAGGTGACCGCGGGGTGACCGGCGGCCCTGTCGTGCCGACCGCGCCATCGCGACACTGGGGCGTCGCCCAGCACCGAGGTCCGCCCGCCGTGAATCGCCCGCCTGCCCGCCCTTCGAAACGCCGTGCCGATCGCCGCGCCGAACCCCTCACCGCGCTCGTGCTGCAAGGCGGTGGGGCGCTCGGCGCCTACCAGGCCGGTGCTTGCGAGGCACTGACCGAGGCCGGCGAGCATCCCGACTGGGTCGCCGGCATCTCGATCGGCGCGATCAACGCGGCGCTCATCGCCGGAAACGCCCCAGAGCAGCGCTGCGCGAGGCTGCAGGAGTTCTGGACCCGTGTCTCGGTCGACCTGCCGAACCCAGTCTGGGCCGGCAGCGACGGTCCGCTGCGCGCCTGGGCTAACGACTGCGCCGCGATGTTCGGCGCCGCATTCGGGCTGCCGGCGTTCTTCGAGCCGCGCCCGGGTGTCGCGTGGTGGCCCGGCGAACTGCCCCGACCCAGCCTGTACAGCACCGAGCCGCTGCGCCACACCTTGCTCGAGCTCGTCGACTTCGAGCGCGTGAACGACGGCCCGGTGCGGCTGAGCCTGGGCGCGGTCGACGTCAAGCGCGGCAATTTCGAGTACTTCGACAACCGCCAACAGCGCATTACTCCCGAGCATGTGATGGCCAGCGGCGCGCTGCCACCGGGATTCCCGGCAATCTCGATCGACGGGCGCGACTACTGGGACGGCGGCCTGGTCTCGAACACACCGCTCAGCCATGTCGTAGAGAACCTGGACGCCGACAGCGCGACGATCTTCCAGATCGATCTGTTCAGCGCGCGCGGCGAGCTGCCGCGCACGTTGGCCGAGGTCGCCGAGCGCGAGAAGGACATCCGTTTCTCGAGCCGCACACGCGCGGTCACCGACCGGCTGCGCGAACGCCACGAACTGCACCGCCGGATGTGCGCGCTGGCCGAGCTGCTGCCGCCGGCGCGGCGCGCGTCGCCCGAGGTCCAGCGCATGCTCGCCGAGATGCACGACCCGGCGATCTCGCTCGTGCACATCATCCATCGCAACAAGGGCATCGAGACCCAGACCAAGGACTACGAGTTCTCGCGCACCTCTATGCGCGAGCACTGGCAGGCCGGCCGAGCCGACATGGCGCAGTCGCTGCGCGCGCTCGCCGAGGCGCCGCCGGCCAGCGAGCCCGGCGCCTTCCGCGTCTTCGATTACGCCCGCACCCAAGGACAAGCCGCATGAACATCGACCAGGTTCGCAGACAGGCCTGGGCGATGCCCTTGACCAGCCCGTCGTACCCGCGCGGCCCGTACCGCTTCGTCGACCGCGAGTTCCTCGTCGTCAGCTACCGCAGCGACCCGGCCGCGATCGCCGCGCTCGTGCCCGAGCCGCTGCAGCCGACGGGCGACGTGGTGCGCTTCGAGTTCATCCGCATGCCCGACTCGACCGGTTTCGGCAGCTACACCGAATCAGGCCAGGTGATCCCGGTCACGCTCGACGGCCGGGCTGGCGTATACGTGCACAGCATGTTCCTCGATGACGACGCGCCGATCGCCGGCGGGCGCGAGATCTGGGGTTTCCCGAAGAAGCTCGGCAACCCGGTGCTGCGCGTCGAGAAGGACAGCCTGATCGGCACGCTGGACTATGGCGGCGTGCGCATCGCCACCGGCACGATGGGCTACAAGCACCGCGACGCCGACCGCACGGCCGTGCTGCACAGCCTGGCGCAGCCGAACTGGCTCATCAAGATCATGCCCGACGTCGACTGCAGCCCGCGCGTGTGCGAGCTCGTCGAGTACCGGCTTGAGGACCTGACACTGAAGGGCGCCTGGGAGGGCCCGGCCGCGTTGCAGCTGTTCGAGCACGCACTCGCGCCGGTGGCCGCGCTGCCGGTGCTGCAGGTCATCGGCGGGCTGCACATGAACACCGACCTCACGCTCGGCCTCGGCCGCGTAGTGCACGACTACCTCGCACGCTAGGAGAACCCCACCATGATGAATCTACAAGGCAAGGTTGCCTTCGTCACCGGCGCCGCCAGCGGCATCGGCAAGCATATCGCCGAGGTCTACGCCGCGGCCGGCGCTGCAATTGCGGTCGCCGACTTCAACCCGGCCGCCGCCGAGGCCGCTGCGGCCGAGTTGCGAGGCCGTGGCGCGCGCGCGCTCGCGGTCACGGTCGACGTCACCGACGAGGCCGCGGTCGACGCGGCGGTGTCCAAAACCGTTGCCGCGTTCGGCAGCCTTGACGTGCTGGTCAGCAACGCCGGCATCCAGATCGTCGCGCCGCTGCAGGACTTCAGCTTCGCAGATTGGAAGAAGCTGCTCGCCGTCCATCTCGACGGCGCGTTCCTGACTTCGCGCGCCGCGATGCGCCAGATGATCGAGGCGCGCCGTGGCGGCTCGATCATCTTCATGGGTTCGGTTCATTCGAAGGAGGCTTCGGTGCTGAAGGCACCCTATGTCACCGCCAAGCACGGCCTCGAAGGGCTGACCAAGGTGATCGCCAAGGAAGGCGCGGCGCACGGCATCCGAGCAAATCTGATCTGCCCCGGCTTCGTGCGCACGCCGCTGGTCGACAAGCAGATCCCCGAGCAGGCCAAGGCGCTCGGGATGAGCGAAGCCGACGTGATCAAGAAGGTGATGCTCAAGGAGACGGTCGACGGCGAGTTCACCACTGTCGAGGACGTCGCGCAGGTGGCGCTGCTGTTCGCGGCGTTCCCGAGCAACGCGCTCACCGGCCAGTCGCTCGTCGTCAGTCACGGCTGGTTCATGCAATGAGCGTGCGCGCCGCGCCGCCCGCGGACTGCTCGCGGCGGCATGGGCTGCTCGGCGCCGCCCTCGCACTTTCCTGGCTCACGATCGCGCTCACGCCGGCCGCACATGCCGCCGAGGCCGCACGGGCGGCGCCAGCACTGCTGGCNTTTCCACCGGCGCTGCGCGTGCTCGACCAGGCCGCGATGGACCTGTTCGACGCCGCCGTCGCGAAACGCTGGCCGCAAGCGCACGAGGCGCTGGCGCGGGCGCGCAAGGCGGCGGCCGAGGTCGGTCCGCTCGAGCCCGCCTTCGTCGACGCCGGCGGCGACCTGAGCCGCTTCTACCGCGCGCGCAACGACCTCGGCGCCGATCTGCTCGAGGCAAGCACCGCGCTCACCGCGAAGGACGAGCGCTGGCTCGCGTCCTGTGCCGACCGCATCGCCGATCACGCAGGCACGCTGTCGCTGCCATTCGACGCGCGCAGCGACAAGCTGATCCCCGGCGTCGAGTCGCTGCTCGCGCTCGCGCGGCGCATGCGTAACGCACTCGTCTGGCAGGACGAAGCGGGCTTTCGCAACGCGCACGACGACTTCAAGACCCTCTGGACCGCGCTGCGGCTCAAGCTCACGGGCCGCTCCGAGAGCCGGGTGCACGCGCTCGACCTGGCGCTGAACCGGGTGGCAATTTCGCGAGCGCCGCAGGACCTGCTCGCGCTCGAGCAGGCGGTGCGCGACTTGCGCCACGGCCTGCGCTGACGCGCGGCGGTCGCGGACGCATTTCTTTACATTCGACCCGGCATCCGGCCGCGCCCGGGCCGGGCACGATGCGTGCCGCATGAAACGCACACGCCGTTCTACCACTATCGG
>JGI20214J51088_10001208_pt1 | contig 17564 bp, 20 predicted proteins | sample WetSurMetagenome_FD_51088 | JGI IMG/M metagenome (IMG submission 51088) | reverse complement strand
ATAATTACCAATCCTATGATAAAATAACTCGTCTTTGCTGTTTTCGATTGAATGAAATTTTTCATTATTTATATTTCTCCTTTTATTATTTGATTTTCTTTTATTTCTTCGGCTTCTATCTTTTTCTCATCGCAAAACATATAAATAATTATAATACCTAATAACATCAAAATATCCTCAAAAATTCTTATTACTAACTCATTTTTAGATGCCGTTTCCTGTATTAATGAAGAAAAACCGCATCCGCAATCAATGTTCAACCCGCGTGCAAAAGCCGTTGTAAGGGCAATTATAAAAACAATCAGCGATATCCCGATTATAGCAGAGCTGCCCTTTTTATATATTCCTAATATTAAAAATAGACCAGAAAACAATTCAATGTAAGGTAAAATTATTGCCATAATATTTATTACCTGCAGCGGAAGCATATCATAATTTTTGATTGCCTTTGCAAATTCTTCGGGATTAATAAATTTGTTATATGCTACATAAATAAACATAGCCCCAATAATCAATCTTAATATAAACTGTAAATATTTATTTGACAAAAAATCTCTCATACAATTAATTTTTATTTTTCAACCGGGTAGCCGGCATTTTCCCATTCTTTATAACCGCCAAGATATATATTCATACTCGTAAAACCAAGTTTTGCAATATCATATGCAAGGTCAATGCTCATTTCACAATCTCCGCCAATACAGTAACATACTATAATGCCGTTTTTATTATAGCCTTTCATCATTTCGATTCTCTCCTCTTTGGATTTCTTGTGAAATTCTTCATAAGGAACACTTATCGCCCCTTTAATATGACCGGCTTTGTAATCCTCAGGTATTCTTCCGTCAAAGAAAAGTGCATTTTTATCAAATAATATTTTTGCAAAATCAAGCTTGATATTTTGCGGCTCAACAAAACCCTCTTTATTTAAATGAGGATTTTGCATTAAAGGCGCATCATTTTTTGAAGTGTCGTAAGGATTATTTATAAAATCTTCTTTTAGTTTATCGCTTTTCTCCGTTGAATATTTCTTCATATCCACCACGAGCGGTATGCCTTTCGGGTTCACTGCGTTTACAATCAACCCGATTGCTACGCTTAATACCAGTATTATTAATATTTGCTTTAGTGTTTTCATATAGTTAAATTATAAAAATCTCGTATCTTTAAAAATTCAAAAAAACTTACACACATTTAACAATCATTAAAACAGTGTATTACCTGCGGGATTCTTCTTTTTAATTATCCCGAGGTGTTTATATGCAAGTTGAGTTGCTTCCCTGCCTTTTGGAGTTCTGCGTATAAATCCCTCGATTAATAAAAACGGCTCATAAACATCTTCCACTGTTCCCGGGTCTTCGCTGATGGATGCGGCTATTGTGGATAAACCGACCGGACCGCCGCTGTGTTTAATAATAATAGTTTCGAGAATTTTCTTATCGATTTTATCGAGTCCGTATTCATCCACACCGAGCGACGCAAGTGCAAAATCCGCAATTTCTTTGTTAATCGTGCCATCGCCTTTTACAATTGCAAAATCCCTTGTTCTTCTTAATAAACGGTTTGCAATACGCGGAGTTGCACGGCTCCGCTTGGCAAGTTCTTTCGCACCGTCTTCGGAAATTTTTATTTTCATAATTTTTGCAGAACGCTTTATTATATCGACAAGATTATCCGCGGTATAATAATCGAGATGACAGGTGATTCCAAATCTATCGAGCATTGGAGAAGAAATCAGACCCTGCCTTGTGGTTGCACCGATTAGAGTAAACCTGTCGAGTTTAATTGGAATGCTCCTCGCCGCAGGTCCCTGGTCAATCATTATATCGAGTTTATACTCTTCCATAGCCGAGTATAAGAATTCCTCTACTACTTTCGGTATTCTGTGAATTTCATCTATAAAAAGAATTTGCCCGTTTTTCAGTTTTGTTAGCATTCCCGCAAGGTCTCCGGGTTTTTCTATAATAGGTCCTGAAGTAGTGATAATCTCTGCTTTCAATTCGTTTGCAATAATATGAGCAAGGGTTGTCTTGCCGAGCCCGGGAGGACCTGTGAACAGTACGTGGTCAAGAGATTCTTTTAATCTTTTCGAACTTTCGATAAAGACTTTCAGGTTTTCTTTTACCTTTTCCTGACCGACGAATTCCTTGAAATCTTTCGGACGAATCAAAGACGTAAAGTTCATTTCATCTTCAGGCAGAATATCAGGCGTATTTATGCTTTTTCGGGTTTTCATAATCTGTTTTTCTCTGCCAGGTGGTAACACCTGACCGTCACAATAAATATTTCCTTTGTAATAAAATTTTATTAAAAATAATGTTAATTTTGAATACTTACAAAACAAATAGTAATATGGAAAATAAAAGCAGTCTGGTTAAAGAAGTTGATATAGTTTTTATGGCAAGGAGAATCAGGATTCTGGGGATTGCAATTTTAATCGGGATAATTATAGTGTATGGTTTTGGTTTATCTGTTGCGGGCAGTTATATAAATGAAGATTTATCTGATTTCAATCTCATTTCATTTGTTATTTGTTGTTTTTTTTGCGCTCCTTCTTTCTACGCAAAAAAAATGTTATTAAAAAATCTTAACGATAAAAATTTTATAAGCAAATATTTCAATGCACATCTGATTCCCTTTGCTATGTGCGATTTGGGTGGGTTGTTTTGTATAGCTACGAATCTTTTCGTAAATCATAATATGATTTATGCAACAGCAGGATTCCTCTTAGCAGTCTTTTTTATTATTATAAACTTCCCAAAAAGTGATGACTATATCAAGTTGAAAGTATAAAGTATAAAGTAGAAAGTATAAAGTAAAAGAAAAACTTTTTCACTTTTCACGTTTCACCTTTTACGTTTCACTGCTCTTAGAACGGTGTCTGGAAATCATCTACCTCCGGCGGAATGAAATCTTCTATTTCCTTACCGTGATTGGTTTCGTCGGCTTTTTCAATTTTCCATACACGTAAAGAATTGAAATAAACTGTTTCACCTTGCGGATTCGTCCACGGTCTCCCTGTTAAATCAAAATGTACATCTACCATATCGCCTTTTTTAAACTGGTCAATCAATACGCAATTATCCTGAGCCAAATCGAATTTTATAAACTGCGGATACTTGGGATTATCTGAATACTCAACAATGAATTCCCGTTTTTGAAATGTCCCCGTGACTTGCTTTGTCGGATATACCTGATTTAATTTTCCTTTTATATTCATTTACGTTTTTTTATTTCTTAAAAATAGCTCTTATAAATTTAAATAATAAGGTTATTAAATATTAATACTCAAACTTCCTTGTAACCTTCATTGCATCTTCGAGTTCTATGCGATATTTCGATTTTGAAATATGCACAGCACCAAAAGATTTAAATACCGGTGTCATCATTTGTATATCAAATAATTTAAACCTATTCTGTTTTAATATTTTATATAATTTTACAACACATACTTTAGAGGCATTCGGCTCGATATGAAACATTGATTCCCCGAAAAACGCACCCCGCAAAGCTACTCCGTATAAGCCACCCACTAGTTTCTCGTCTATCCACGCTTCTACGCTGTGTGCATAACCCCGTTTATTTAATTCCGAATATACATTTATAATAATTTCATTTATCCACGTTTCATCTCTTGCCGAACATTTTTTTATTACTTTTTCAAACGCCGTATCTATTTTTATTTCATAAATATTTTTTTTCAAAACTTGCTTTAACGAACGGGTTATTTTTAATTCATTTTGTGGGTTTTTTATATGCAAAATTGCCCTCGGGTCGGCTTCATACCAATCGACTGTGTTTGTAGAATCTCCCATAGGAAAAAATCCGTTTGCATAACCGTTAAGAACTTCCACGGGCGAAAGAGAATATATTTTACCGGTACTATTTTGCATATTATTGTTGCTAAAATATAAATAAATTAGTTTGCATTAAATACTAAATTATGAACAAAATTATATTAATAATAATTTTTTTTATATTCTGTCAAATTGCCCGGTCACAGGATACTACAGGCTTTTATTATATCTCTAAAACGAATTTAATGAAAACCGATTCGTACCTCTCATCAAAAGAATTGAAGGGAAGATTAAGCGGAAGCAAAGAATTTTATAGGGCTGCCGAATATATGGCAGAAGAATTTTCAAAACTCGGATTACAGCCACTCGGTAATAAAAACTATTTTCAAAATTTCAAAATCGAGTATAACGAAATAGTTGCACCCTGTAAATTCAGCTTAATAGAAAACGGAAAAACACAAAAACAATTTAAACTCGGAAAAGAATTTGTGTGTCGGGGATTTACAGGTTCGGGACATTTCACTGCACCTGTTGTATTCTGCGGATACGGGTATTCCGAAACAGGTTATGATGATTATGCAAATACGGATGTTAAAGGAAAAATTATCCTGATGTTCAAGCAAGTCCCTTCGTGGAAAATAGATGATAAAAACTGGAATGCTTCGCTAAGATACAGGGAAAAAACCGCATTTGAAAAAGGTGCTCTCGCTATTTTATTTGTGTCTAAACCGAACGATGCAAATCCTCAGAAGCCCATCGGAAGCACACTTGACGGGGAAGGAAACTACATCAGTAATTTCCCGATGATTCAAATTGATATCGATGTCGCAAATGAGCTTCTGAAAAATTCTCCAAATACATTAAAAGAATTACAGACCGAAATCGACTCTCTTAAGCAACCAAAATCATTTGAACTAAATGTAAATGCAGAACTCGATATAAACGCAAAATACGAAAAAGAGAGAAGCACAATGAACGTTGTCGGTATGCTCGAGGGTGAAAGCGATGATTATGTAATAGTCGGAGCTCACCTCGACCACGTAGGCGGACAAGCGGATGAAATTTATTTCCCCGGTGCCAATGATAATGCATCAGGCTCTTCGGCGGTTCTGGAAATTGCAAGAGCATTTGTACACAGTAATATTAAACCGAAACGTTCCATTATTTTTGTACTTTTTTCAAATGAAGAGTCCGGCTTGAACGGAGCGACATATTTTGTAGAAAATCCTTTGGTACCGCTCGATAAAATTACAGCAATGATTAATCTCGATTGTATTGCATTCGGCGACAGCATACATATAGGTAACGGAAAAAGCGCTCCTGAGCTATGGAATATTACACGCGGACTGGATTCACTTTATACAAAACAAATGGTGATGAATACATGGAACGGCGGCGGAGCAGATGCAACACCCTTTCACCAAAAAGGAATTCCGTGTCTGTATTTCGTAACTACAAACAGCTACAAGCATTTGCATTTACCTTCAGATTTACCGGAAACATTGAATCAGAATTTATTTGAGAAGATTGTACGGCTTGCATATATAACAGCGTTAAATATTTCTGACGGAGAATATAAGAGAGAGGTGGTATATCCGTGATTTTCTATTTTAAACACATTACCAAGCTCCTGCTTGATAAGGAATGAACTCTTAATCCTTACAATACTCTTCGATAAATTTTATTATTTTTCCGGTGTGGATATCTACAACTATTCCGGTGAGTTTGTTTTCGTACACACATCCCGTATCTATATTAATATAATAATCTTCATAGTATAGATAACTTCTGAATGGCGTATGCCCGATAATCTGCAGTTTATCCAACTTCTGAGGAAGGATACTTTTATTCCACAAAATTGTTTCTCTGTCCCCACCTTCGATAATCCCTGCGTGAGAGATAACAACTTTGGGAAATTCATAGGTTAAGGGAAGGTGTTTTAAAAAATCATAATGACCAAGAGTCTTTACTTCGTCGAAGTACACAATGTAATCATCCATTTCCGATTTATTGACATAAGAGAGTGCTGTTTTATTTCCGCCGTTTCTGAAATGTATAAAAATGTTATTTTCGGTAGGGTGTCCGATTGCATTGATTAGCATATCTTCGTGATTTCCTTTTGTAAATTTTATTCCTTTATCTATGCAATACTGAACCACACTTTTCGAAGCCGGTCCGCGGTCGATTAAATCACCCACCGTATAAACTTCATCCACTTCGTTTTCCAATTTTTTATATACGGACTGAAGGGTTTTAAAGCAACCATGTATATCACCAATTACTCCGATGTAATCTTTGCTATTCATTTCATAAAATTTAACACTAATAATTTTCTAAAACAAGTTTAGAAAATATAAACTTTTTTTTAAGATTTCGATAAGAACGTTATTTTTTCGTTTTAGAATTATTCCAACTTTATGAAAATATTTAAGAGTCGCAAAATTAATATTCGACTCCTCCGGAGTCGGCTTTTTCTTGTTAAATATATGTTACAAATATTTCACTCCTCCGGAGTGAAGAACTTTTATATGAAATTTGCATACACAAATATTTCACTTTTTCGGGGTGCTATTGTAATTTTCTCTTTTTTTTCAATAAGCAATCATTTTTCGTTCAGCGCAGAGATATATGTGTCATATGTGTTTTTATCGAAACATACTATAACAACACTTTTCAGAGTTTTATCATTTTTTAAAAAACTGTTTATTTCATTCAGAGCTATCCCGGAAGCTTTTTCAATCGGAAACCTGTAAACGCCTGTACTGATTGACGGAAAAGAAAGCGATGTAATTTTATTTTTTACCGCAAGCAATAACGAATTCCTATAGCAGTTTGCAAGTTTTTCTTCTTCGTTGTATTTCCCGCCGTTCCAGACCGGTCCGACCGTATGAATTACATATTTTGCTTTTAGATTATAACCTTTAGTGATTTTCGCCTCGCCTGTAGGGCAGCCATTTAAAGTTTTACATTCTTCGAGAAGTTCTTTACCTGCCGCTTTGTGAATAGCACCGTCAACCCCACCGCCGCCGAGCAGGCTTGTATTTGCGGCGTTGACGATTGCTTCGGTATTTTGTTTGGTTATATCACCAATGATGATTGAAATTCTTTTATCCAATTTTATATAACAGAATTTTGTAATTGAACATCTCTCAAAGGTTTTGGAAATTCAATTCCTTCTTTTTTAAATATTTCAAGAATCATTTTCAAAATATCAGACCTGATGATTGCAAATGATTTGTTTTCCGTTATGCACACCCATAATTTCACCTTTATAAAGCTATCGCTAAATTCAAATATACTTACCGTTGGTTCGGGGTCGTGCAGAATTTTCGGATGCTCCTTTGCAATCCTTATTAATAAATCCGATACTTTAGCAAACTCCGTTCCATAGGCAATATTTACAGGAATATCTATCCACGTTTTTTCTATATAGCTTCGGTTGATGATATTATTCTCCAGAAATTTTGAGTTAGGAACAATTATCATTACATCTGTATTGGTTCTTATTTTCGTGCTTCGTGCGGAAATAGAAACTACCGTTCCAAGTATTCCGTCTACTTCTATAAAATCTCCCTCTTTAATTGGTCTTTCAAATAATAATATCAACCCGCTGACAAAATTGTTCGTAATATTCTGTATTCCAAAACCAATACCAACAAGCAATGCGGCCCCGCCGGCAAATAGAATAGAAATATTTATCCCAGCGGAATTTATTGCAATAAGCAAACCTGTAACAAATATGATATAATAAATTATTCGTGAATATGCTCTTGCTATACCGGGTGCAATATGATACTTCGGAAAAATTTTTTTAGTCAACAATCTTCTTATCCCGATGGATAATGTGATGGTAAGAAGCAGAATTAAAGCAAAAACAATTAACGTGAAAAATGTAATCGAAGAATCACCGATTTGAAAAAGTGTGTGGTTTAATACATCCATAAAAATTACAATAAATAATTTTTATTAAGATAAGAGTAATTTAAAAAAGTTATTAATCTTACGAATTTTATGAATCTTATGAATCTTATGAATCTTACGAATCTTACGAATTTAATAGCTCTCATCCTTCGTAGGAAATTTTTCGTCTTTCACATCTTTAATATAACGTCTGAATGCATCTTTCATATCGGAAGCAAGATTCATATATTTCCTTACGAATCGCGGTTTAAATTCTTCAATCATCCCGAGCATATCGTGAGTAACCAGAACCTGCCCGTCACAGTATGGTCCGGCACCAATGCTAATAGTCGGAATCTTCAGTGCTTTAGAAACTTTCTTCCCTAGTGATGATGGAATTTTTTCCAGTACGATAGAAAAGCATCCTGCTTTTTCAAGTGCAATTGCATCTTCAAAAATCTGTTGTGCTTCGTCTTTATCCGTTCCGCGGGTTTTATAGCTTCCGAATTTATTTATAGATTGCGGAGTCAAGCCAAGATGTCCCATTACTGGAATGCCAATTTCGACAAGGCGTTGAACTGTCTCCGAAAGATATTTTCCGCCTTCCATTTTAATTGCGTCGCATCCTGTTTCTTTCATAACCCTTCCGCAATTTTCTATTGCCTCGTTTACCCCAACCTGATAACTCATAAAAGTCATATCTGCAACTACCATAGCCCTTTCAACGGCTTTCTTTACGATTTTTGTATGGTAAATCATTTGTTCGAGCGTTACAGGTAATGTGGTCTCATTTCCCTGGATAACATTGCTAAGTGAATCCCCGACTAAAATCATCTCGATACCTGCGTCATCTAAAAATTTTCCTGTAAGAAAATCATATGCGGTCAGCATTGTAATTTTTTCACCTGTCTGCTTCATCATATAAAGCACCTTCGTGGTGATATGTCGGAATTCATCCTGTTTAACTGTTGATGGCATTTTTTTTGTTTTTTTTCTTTAAAATTAAATCCGAATAAGATTCTTTTATAAAATCTTTTCTTTTAATATTAAAATATTTCATTAAGTCTCTCATTAAAATCTTTGCTTCGTCTAATGATTTATATATTATTTCAAATTCAAGAAATATTCCTACGCCCTGAATCCTGTCAAGATGGATTCTCAGATTTTTCACGGTGAAAATTTCTCTTGTTTTATTGACAACAAGCTGTACTTTGAAGAACTTCCTTAAAATTTTATCGAGTTCAAACGGGTTTTTTGTATCCGATAACAAATATTTCGAAACCCTTTTATTCCTGCTATCTTTCCTATCGTAATAGACAAGGTGCCCATATTCATTATTAATAATTCTAAGCTTTAATCTTTTTCCGTCAACTTTGTAATAATAAATATCTTTTTGCTTTTCGAGAAAATGATGTTTATCCTTAAACCGATGTATGTAACTATCGGCTTTCCATTTCGCTACATCGTAGTTGTGCAGTTTTACTTTTAATTCGTAATTTTTTCGCATATTTAATCTGAAATTATTCCTCTCTCGCTTGACTCGATAAAATTTATTATTTCTTTCATTTCGTCGGTAATATTCTTTTCTTTTTTCAGCTCTGCAATAGCATCGCTTACATTTAATCCCGTTTTATAAATTGTGTTATACGCAAAATCAATTCTGTTTATCTGGCTATTTGTAAACCCCCGTCTCCGGAGTCCTATAAGATTCAGCCCTTCATATTTTAAAGGCAGGTTTCCTGCTGTTATATAAGGAGGCACATCTTTTACTACTTTTGAATGTGTTGCTATAATAGTGTGTTTTCCAACTTTTACATATTGATGAACACCGGTTATCCCGCCAATAATTACCCAATCTCCCAAAATTACGTGTCCGCCAAGGTTTGCGCTGTTTGCCAAAATAACATTATCACCGAGAATACAGTCGTGTGCAACGTGAGAGTAAGACATAAACAGACAGTTTTTTCCGATTATCGTTTTATTGCTGTAAGATGTTCCCCTGTTTAATGTTGCATATTCACGAACAATCGTTCCCTCCCCGACCTCCAACGTTGTTATTTCTCCTTTGAATTTTAAATCCTGTGGAATTGAAGATATTACTGCTCCGTGATGTATTTTTACATTTGAAGCGATTCGTGCGCCGTTATCGATTAAAACGTTCGAGCCAATTTCAACATTGTCCCCTATTATAACATCGTCTTTTATAACGGTGTATTCTCCAATTTGTACGCTTTTTCCTATTTGTGCTTTTTTACTTACGGTGTTCAATTTAATATTATTGCTTTAAAAATTTTTTAATATAATTTAAGATTAGTTAATAGAGAAACATATATATTTGCCTTTGTCGAACGAAATAAAATAAATATTTTTACAGTGTGGTTTCTATAAATATATCTTCATCCTGATGGCTTGATTTTGTTATCATTTCAGCAATCAAACCCAGAGAAAAAGATTGAAATCCAACAATGATTAATAATATACCAATTAAAAATAAAGGTCTGTTGCTTATAGATTCATGTCCGAAAAATTTCAAAATAGTCAGGTACAAAGTTATTAAAAACCCTGCAAGGGAAAAAATTATTCCTAATGTTCCGAATAAATGCAGGGGCTTCTTTATAAACTTGGAAGTAAACGCTACGGTCAGCAAATCGAAGAAGCCGTTAAGAAACCTGTTCGCACCGAATTTAGTAACACCAAATTTACGGGGATGGTGTTTAACTACTTTTTCCGTTACTTTAAAACCCATCATGTGCGCAAGCGCGGGGATATATCTGTGCATTTCGCCATAGACCTTTACTGATTTTATTACATCTTTTCTGTATGCTTTTAACCCGCAGTTAAAATCGTGCAATCTAATTCCAGAAACTTTCGAGGTAAAATAATTAAATATTTTTGAGGTATATCTTTTTATAAATGGGTCATATCTTACCTTCTTCCATCCGGAAACAAGGTCATAACCAGAGTTTAATACTTTTATTAACTCCGGTATTTCATTGGGGTCATCCTGCAGGTCTGCATCCATTGTTATTACAATATCTCCCTTTACTTCCTTGAATCCCGCTGAAAGGGCGGCGGATTTTCCGTAATTCCTGCGTAATTTAATACAATGATACCTGCTGTTTCTTTTGTTAATTTCATTAATTTTTTCGAATGAACCATCCTTACTTCCGTCATCAACAAAGATTACTTCATAGTTACATTTTAATAAATCAAAAACTTTCTTCAACGACAAAGACAACTCCATTAAAGATTCTTCCTCGTTGTATAATGGTATTACAACTGAAAGCATTTGTTCGGTCGACATAATTTTCCTTAATTCCCTGGAATCGACATAAAATTCATCGAACGATTGCCTGTCTTTAAGACTTTCACGGTTTTGCACTTTTCTTTTGTAAAAAAATCTTCTTTTATAATTTTTATTTCTTTCTTCTCTATTCAGCATTGTTAATATTATTTATCTTTCTCTTTTTTTCTCTAATGATTTAATAATATAATAATTTCATTAAATAACTAATATTACAAATAAAAATACCCTTATTAAAGCTATTTTAGTTTTATAAACTTTGTTTTAATCTTTTCTAACAGAAAAGGGATTGTAAACAATAAAAGTGGAATTATGTGAACTTTATATCTCATCGTTCCAAGCGGACCGGAGAAAAGACAGAGATAAAAGACAATTAAAAAAATAAACATTTTTAATTCAATCTTTATACTTTTAACAAAAATAAAATTAATCATTGAAACCACCATTAAAATATTTGCAATCATCATTATAATTATATATGCAATGATATATATTGGTTGCTTTAAAATAAAATTAAATACTCCCGAATATCCGTTTTTTGTTAGGGCATAAAGCAATCCTGAGTTGTTTTCTTCTTTTATTCCAAGAAAATTATTAATATCAAATCTTCCCGGGTCTAAAAAAAAGTTTATCATACCTTTTATTTGAAACTTTGCATATTCGTATTTATGGTTCATAATAGTTTCATACCCGATTTTATCTTCTTCTGTTATTAACTCATTGAAGTTACCAATGGAGTCCAAATGTCTCCTGATTTCTGCGGATTTTTTCTGTCCTTCTTCTTCGCCATAAACATTAACGAATAAAAAAGCACTGTTGTATCCAACAATACTCATTTGTTTAGTGCTTGAATAATGAAAACAACCTGTTGTATAGAAATTATACAAAGAAAAAAGAAAAATTACCGCCGGCATAATAAGACCGGATATAATTATAGCAACTTTTCGTTTCTTCCAAAATAAAAATAATAATAAAATTAAGTTGGGTATCCAAAATAATAATAATACCGGTTTTGTTAAAACAGCTAATGACAAAAAGATGTTACTAATAAAGATATAGCTTAGCTTTTCTTCTTTTATGTACAGGTAGAAATAATAAAAAGACCAGAATAACAAAGTTTGCAATAAAATCTCTGACATAATCATATTGCTATAAATAAATTGCACCGGTAAAAATATTAATAATATTAATAATGCTTTTTTGTAATTAATCGTTAAATTATAATCTTCTAATAATTTAACGATTCCGATAATATTTAATAAACTCAATACATTCTGAACAAACAAAACAAAATAATTTGAGTTTATTATTATCTTTAATGTCATAATAAAAAGACCATATAAAGGTGGCCTCTTTGTAAAAAAATGCATGTCTAATGGCTGGTTAAAGTCGAGACAATACAAGTTCGCGTAATTTTTTAAATTAAAAGCTTGCTGTAAATACTCATAAGAATCCGCCATATATATATTCTTGTAAATAATAGCAATAATAAAATAAGAAATATGAATAATAACTATTAGTAATAGAAAAATTAAAGATTTATCAGAAACTTTTTTCGTCATAAAAAGGGATTCATGTATTTAATAGCTATAAAATACAATTATTTGGTTTAATTTTATATTCAACATTTTGGATGTCTTTTTCTACTGTTTCAAAGTAATTGATTTTATAAAATAAATAATTCATATTGTTTAAAATAAAAATGTGGATTATCGGGTATTTTTTATTACTTTTTCGAAAAATAATAACTTTTTATGGATAAAATAAAAATTGCAATATTGATTCTTTTCTTTTTCACATTTTCTTTGTTTAGCAACTCTTCATTTGCTCAAAAAAAGTGGGTTAACTACACCGATTTGAAAAATGTTACGTGTCTCTCAATGGATAGAATAACCCCTGTTGCTTATTGCGGAACGACGGGGGGATTATTTCTCGTAGATTTAAACAGCGGTACAATATTAAACAGATATACGAATATAGAAGGACTTGTTAACAACAATATCACAGCTTTGATAACAGATAACCAAAACAAGTTATGGATTGGGGCTTCCGATGGCTCTATTTGTATTTTAGATAATAAGAATTCCTCTTTTAAATACATTTTTGATATTAAGAATTCTACAGAAACCGATAAAGGGATCTACGGATTTTTAATCTATGGAAATAATATCTTTGTAGCAACCGGATTTGGTATAATTAAAATTTCTTCAATCACTTTGAATTTTGTTGATGCACCTTATTACCAGTTAGGTAATTTTACACTTAAGTCAAAAGTTTATGCTCTCACGGAATTAAATAATGTTATTTATGCTGCTACGGTTTCCGGAATAGCAAATGCAAATCTTATGAATGTAAACCTTAATAATCCTGCTTCCTGGACAAATTTTAATTTGGCACCGCTTAATGCAAACGTTAAAGCCATTAATTCTTTCGATGGTAAAGTATTTGCCGGTTCAGATAGCGGATTTATGTATTTCGATGGTTCTTTCTGGGTGTCATATCCTAATCCATATTTTTCTAATATACCCATCAAAAATATTTCTTCGGTCGGGAATAAACTTTTTTTCGTTGCAAATAATTATTGTTATTATGCACAAAAAGATTCTTTGGCAAATGTTAATACTTTTAATTCGACTGATAATTGCAATGTTATTATTTCGGATAATAATCAAAATCCTTTGATTGGTATTTACGAGAAAGGATTATACGCAACAATAAATAATTCTTTGGTTTATATTTCCCCAAATTGTCCCAATAGAAATTCTGTAAACTACATAACCGAGGATAACGGAGGAAATATATGGGTGGCAAGCGGATTGGGTGATGGCGGATTTTACAAATTCAATGGAACTGCATGGACTAATTATATAAAAGAGTCACATCCTCTTATCGGAGCCTCGAATGATTGTAGAAAAATAATTACAAAAGGCAATGAAACATGGGCATTATTTTGGGGAGGAGGTGCAACTTTAATTAATTCCGAAAATATACAAAACTATAATCCCTCAAATTCTCCCCTACCGGGAATACCCGAGAACCCTAATTTTTGCGTCCCATATGGAGGAGCCTTCGATAACAATGGTTATTTCTGGATTGCTTTTTACGGAACCGATGATTCAAAATACTTATATGTACATATCGGTGATACTAATTTTATTGGGTTTCCAAATCCCTCTATTACGGGTAACGCACATTTTAATGCTGTTGCCATTGATAATTATAATACAAAATGGATTGTTACAACGGGACCTAATGCCCTGTATTATTTCAACGAAAACGGAACAATAAATAATCTGAATGACGATGTGTCTGGATTATACAGCACAGCTGATTTTTCTGATGTTAATACCATATCTTATGTAATTGTAGATAAAAATAATTCTGTTTGGATTACAACTAATAATGGAGTATACATTCTTGATAATCCGCTTGCGGCAATACAAAATCCAAATCAAAAACCTGCATTTACAAAGCTTGGTATTATTTCGGGTAATTTAAAAGTTCCTTTTACGGAAAATTGCAATACAATTTCTACTGATGCTTTAAATGAAAAATGGATTGGAACCGAATCAAACGGGGTTTTTCATTTATCGGAAGATGGCTCAACTTTAATAGAAACATTTAATATTACAAACAGTCCACTTTTATCCAATACAATAAATTCAATCGTGGTAAGCGGTAAGACTGGAAAAGCTTATTTTGGAACTTTATATGGTTTATCCTCTATTCAGACAAATGCTATACAACCTGTCGAGAAATTTGATAAAATTATTTGTAAACCAAATCCGTATATTATTCCATCAACAAAAAACCCAACTTTGTTAATAGATGGTCTGGTAGAAAATTCAACAATAAAAATTATTACACTTAACGGCGAAGTGGTTGCTGAATATAATGCAAGACAAGGTAAAATAGACGATCAGTGGAATGGAACGGATAAAAAAGGAAAACTTGTACCAACCGGAATCTATATAGTTGTTGCTTATAATAAAGACGGCAGTAAAGTAGGAACCGGAAAATTAGCTGTAATAAGAAGGTAAGTTTATGCTCGTAATACCAGTAATAGATATAAAAAACGGCAAATGTGTCAGGACTATTCACGAATTGGATGAAGAAACCCACTTCTATTGTGACAGTCCGGTCAATGTTGCAAAACTTTTCAGACGAGAAAATTTTAAAGCAATTCATATAACCGACCTTGACGGAGCTATTCATGGTGAAATGCGTAATTATCCCGTAATTAAAGAAATTACACGTGCAGTAGATATACCAATTCAACTCGGCGGAGGAATCAGAGATTTCGAATCCGCAAAACGAATGATAAAAGAACTTGGAGTCTACAGAATAGTACTTGGAACCGCGGCAATTCAAAACCCGGAACTTGTTGCAAGAATAACAAACGAATTTTCCCCGTCGAAACTTGTAGTTTGTATTGATGAAAAGCTTAATAATGTCGTTACGGATGGCTGGATAAATTATGCTAACATTACTCCTCTCAATTTTGCAAAAACGATGGAAATTCTCGACGTAAAAAGAGTTATTTACCAGGATGTAACACGTGTTGGTAATTTTTCCGGTCCTTTTACCGAAAGGCTGCTCGAAATCGCAAATCAAACTAAACTTAAAATTACAGCAGCAGGAGGAATTGGTAATTATTCGCACTTGAAAACCCTTGTCGACATAAATCACCCGAGCATAGACTCTGTTATGATTTCGCGTTCGCTCTATGAAAATAAATTTCCTTGCCAGGCTATATGGAGAGATTTAGAAAGACTTGACCATTCACTCGAATTACCAAAAATAAAATGAAAAATTTTTTATTAATATGGCTGGTCTTTCTAACTTTACCGCTTTGCGTTTTTTCACAACAAACCGATAAAACAAATTCAAAATTTCGCATAGCAAGATTGAAATATTCCGGCGGCGGAGATTGGTATAATGACCCATCGGTCGAAGTAAATATGATGGAATATCTAAAAAAGAATACAACAATTGATATTGATATACCGAAATTTTATACAGTCGACATAGCGTCGGATGAAATTTTTGATTATCCTTTTATTTTAATCACAGGACATGGGAATATTGAATTTTCTCAAAGTGAATCTGCAAGATTAAAAAAATATTGCGAGTCGGGAGGATTTCTTTATGCAGACGATGATTACGGAATGGATACCGCATTCAGAAGAGAGATAAAAAAAGTATTTCCCGATAACCCAATGCAGGAACTTCCGTTTAATCATAAAATATATAATTCGCATTTTTTATTTCCAAACGGACTCCCTAAAATTCACGAACATGACGGAAAGCCTCCACAAGGCTTCGGAATCTTTTATCAAGGGAGATTATGTGTTTATTATACATACGAAACAAATATCTCTGATGGCTGGGCTGACCCCGGCGAGCATCAGGACCCGCCTGAAAAACGCGAAGAAGCATTTAAAATGGGAACGAATATTATCGTTTATGTCTTAACGAATTAGCTCTTCTCTTTTAAAAACGTGTGATTAGTATTCTTTACATATAGCCTTGTTATGCTTCCGCAGTCTTTGCAAATATCTGCAAGAATGATCTCGGGCTTTGCAAACATCGCTAAACCACCCGTGCTTTCGGTACATTCAAAATGAATATGCCCAATATCTTTTGAGCCCCTTATTAATATTCCTTTATCCAGATTAGTGCTTTGGCAGTAAATACATTTGTCCATTTTTAATTTTTATTAATATAAATTATTTCTTTCCTGAAAATTACATTTTTTATATTTAATAATCTCGATATTATCACAATAAATTTTATTTATGAAATCATATAGAAAAGAACTCCTGTTCAACACAAAAAATAGAAGGAAGTTAATTAACATAACTCCCAAAATAGAAAAATGCCTTGCCGAAAGCGGAATAAAAGAAGGCTTGCTCCTCTGTAACGCAATGCATATTACTGCAAGTGTATTTATAAATGATGACGAATCCGGATTGCACAATGATTTTGAAAATTGGCTCGAAAAACTTGCTCCGGAAAAGCCATATTCACAATACCGGCATAATGGTTTCGAAGATAATGCCGACGCACATTTAAAGCGTACTATAATGGGAAGAGAAGTCGTCGTTGCCATTACTAATGGTATACTCGATTTTGGTCCGTGGGAACAAATATTCTATGGTGAATTCGACGGTAAACGCTCGAAAAGAGTATTAGTGAAAATTATAGGAGAATAGAATAATCCATCGTTCCCGGCAATACCGGGAACGAAAAAAAGATTAGTTCATTTGTGCGTTTAATTTTTCAACGATGGTTCCTTTTGGTACGGCACCAACAATCTGGTCAACAAGTTTTCCGCCTTTGAAAATTAAAATGGTTGGAATGCTCCTGATTCCAAATTTAGTTGCTACACCCGGGTTGTTGTCAACATCGAGTTTCCCGATTTTTGCTTTTCCCTGATATTCACCGGCAAGTTCTTCAACGATTGGAGCTATCATTCTGCATGGTCCGCACCATACAGCCCAAAAATCCAATAATACCGGAACATCTGACTGTTCAACTTCTTGCGCAAAGTTAGCATCGGT
>JGI20214J51088_10001207_pt1 | contig 17566 bp, 17 predicted proteins | sample WetSurMetagenome_FD_51088 | JGI IMG/M metagenome (IMG submission 51088) | reverse complement strand
CCTTCCTGCTCGAGCAGAAAGAAGCCAGGGAGAAGATCGGCATCCCGCCCGATCGATTCGTTTTTCTCTGTTTTGGGATCGGCGACCGCAGGAAAGGTTTGCATCTGGCGGTACGGGCCCTGTTGGAGCCTCCCTTCGACCCCCGCCTGCTCCTGTTGTGCGCGGGCAGTCTTGCCCCCGACCCGGAGACCTCCCGCGGTCTGAACACATTGAAAGAACAGGGCCGGGCGACCGTCTTGGACCGTTACGTCTCCGATTCCGAGCGGAGCCTGTGCTTCTGCGCAAGCGACGTTGTCCTGCTGCCGTATATCGAGCACTTCGGCTCAAGCGGTGTCCTTTCGCTAGCGGCCGCGGCGGGCAGGATGGTCATCGCGTCGGACGAAGGGCTTCTTGCCCGGCGGATCAAAGAGCATCAGCTCGGCTGGGTCTTCCCGTCTGGCCATGCCGAAGGGCTGAAGACGCGCATGCAGAATGCATCGCTTCTGAAATCGACCGAAATGACGCTGTTCCTGCAGGCCGCGAATCAGTATGCGCAGGCCTGCTCTCGGGATGCATTTCGCAGAGCCCTGCTTTCTCCCTATGGAATGGCATAGGATTGGGGATAAACAAGTATTGCANGGAAGGACATGTTCCTGTTTCCGTGACGGCATGAGGATGGATGACGGACAACGAACTGTATGATCACGATGAAACGGTAGGCTCCCGATCCGTATGCTGCTGAAAGACAAGACCCTCTCGAGGGACGACATTCGAAACATCCTGCTCATCCAGCTGGGCGATATCGGGGATGTCCTGCTGACCTTTCCCGCGATCCGTGCGCTGAAGGAAAATTTCCCCCGGGCCGATGTNTTCGTGGCCGTCAGGGAAAAGGCCAAGGAGCTGATCGAAGAGTGTCCGTGGGCCGCGGGCGTCATCTCGGTCAATGAAGAGAAACGGTCATGGATGGAGGGATGGTCTTATCAGGCAAAATTCTTTTCCAGCCTGCGCAGTCATCATTTTGACCTGGCGATCGACATGAAAACGGGGGATCGCGGCGCCATCCTCGCCTTTCTGTCGGGCGCAAAACAGAGAATCGGGCTGTATGCCCAGGACGGCAAACTCTGGCGCAACAGGGTCTTCACTCATCTGGCTCTTCCGGTCCAGGCGCCGGGGCGGCATATGGCCGAGCATTACCTCAGTCTGCTGGAGGAATACGGAATCAAGACGGATCATGTCTGGCCCGAACTCGTCCCCTCCGAAGCCAGGCTGCGGGACGCCCGTGAGCTGCTGAAACAGCAGGGAGTCCCTTCCGACCGGCCCATCATTGCCCTTCAGCCCTTCTCGTTGTGGCCGTATAAGGAATGGGGCATGAAGAAGTATGTCGGGCTGATACAGTGGCTTATTTCGCACCGTGTGTCCGTCATCGTGACCGGGTCTGGAGATGAGCGGGCCAAGGCCGATGAGTTGATGAAAGAATGTCCGTCGAACACGTATAATCTCGTCGGCAAAACGCCCATCGGGATCTTGCCGGCCGTCTTTCGATCGTGCAAACTGTTCATCGGCGTCGACAGCGCCGGGATGCATATTGCCGCGGCAACGGGTATCCCGACGATCAGCCTCTTCGGTCCGTCTTCCTCGACGGACTGGGCGCCGAGAGGCAAGGGGCATCTTGTTGTCCGCAAGGACCTGCCCTGCGTTCCCTGTCAGGACAAGGGCTGCGAGGACAGCGGGGTGAGTCGGTGCCTCGACGAGCTGACGTTTGAAGAAGTGCAGGACGCGATAAAAAGCCACATGGAGCGAATCGGATAGCGGGGCCTATGGGTCTCAGCCTGACATCTGCAAAGAAAAGTGTGAATCCCATGAAGGAAAAAATTGCGCTGTCCGTAGCCATCATCGCGAAAAATGAGGCACAGAACCTGCCTGCCTGTCTTGNGAGTGTGGGATTCGCAGAGCAGATCGTCGTCGTTGATTCGGGAAGCACCGATGAGACGGCGGAGATTGCCAGGAACTTCGGCTGCCGGGTATACAACGAACCGTGGCGAGGGTTTAGCGCACAGAAACAGTTTGCCATTGACCAGTGCACCCACCCGTGGGTGCTCTTGCTGGATGCCGACGAACGCGTTCCCGCCGCGACCGCATCGGCGATCAAGAAAATCGTTGATTCGGACTCCGAAGAGACAGCAGGGTATAGCTTCTCCAGGCAAAATTTCTTCCAGGGGCGATGGATCAGGCATCTCTGGGGGGGGGACCGGGTTGTCCGGCTCTTCCGGAAAAACCGGGGTCGGATGACTCAAGCCCGGGTCCATGAGGCCGTGGAGGTGAGCGGCCCGGTAAAAGCATTGGATGTGCCCCTGGAGCACTATACGGAAAGCAGCCTGAGCAAGCTGCTTTTGAAACTGGATCACTATACCACGCTGGGTGCACAGGAAGCCTACGAAGAGGGCAAGAGGGCATCCGTGTGGACCGCTGTGGCCGTGGCGTTTTTCGCCTTCCTGCAAAGTTATTTTTTGAAAAGGGGCTTCCTGGACGGTTTCCAGGGCCTTACCCTCTCCGTAGCAGAATCCATCAGCAGGTTTTTCAAGTATGCAAAGTTGAGCGAACTGAGCAGGAAGGGCAAGAACGATCCATAAGATCAGACGGTGAACTGAAACTCCTTGCCCGAACGGCTCTCCGGTCCCGCGTCCGGTCAGTCGAGTTTTTTTGCCTCGTCGATGAGCATGATGGGGATGTCGTCCCGGATTTCGTAGAGAAGCCGGCAGCGATCGCAGATGAGCCCGTCGCCCGTCTCGTTGAGACGAAGGTCCCCCTTGCACTTCGGACAAGCCAGGATGTCGAGAAGATCCTTGCTGAGTGCCATTTGCTGTACCCCCTCAAAAGAATAGAGTGAAACCGAGTAGACCGATGAGGTTCTCGATCCCGTAGTTTGGCTCTTTAATCCCGGCATTGGAGAGATGCCGGAGCCGGCACTGGATGTCAATTGCCGTTCCCGGGGAGATCATATAATTCATTCCCACGCCGATCGTGTCGTTGAAGATGAAACCATTGGCCTGATCTTGCGTTTCCAGCGAGATGACGTGGGGCCCCACGGAGCCCAGGATATAGGCGGAATACGAATCTCCGATCGGGTAGGCATATTTGAGACCCACCCCGACACCGAACTCGACGCCACGCTGTTTGTTAAAAGCAGCGACGCCGAACTGGGGCTCGAAAAACAGGGACAATGTGCCCCGATGGCCCTGGAGAGAAGGAAACCATCGTTTCATGTCCATCCCCATGTGGACGATAAAAAAGACCGGAATGTAGGGCCCCTCGACGACGTCCCCATAGCCCGCCCCCGCGTAAAACCCCAACTCGCTAAAGAAGGTTTCTTTGGTTGTCACGGATGCGGGCTTGTCATCGGCTGCACAGGCGGTCCCAACAGGCAGCAGGATCATCAGGGAGGCGATCACGACGACGAAACGAAGGTGCATCTTTCCTGCCATGCGGATGTTTTCTCTTTCCTGATCATCGATCAGACTGTACGGCAGGGCGGGATTGCTCGCCGGCATTGACTGAAGGTGAATTCTACGATTGTCTTATCATCGGTTATCGAGCTGTTCCTTTACGGCCTGGAACACCTCGTCCACGCTGATCGTATTCATGCACTCCAGGGTGTCGCAGGTCTTGCGGAAACAGGGACTGCAGGGAAGTTCCCGGCGAATGACGATGTGCCCCTCCCCGTAGGGTCCGGTCCGTTCCGGTGAGGTGGGGCCAAACAGTGCTACGACGGGTGTTCCCACTGCTGCCGCCAGGTGCATGGGGCCCGAGTCGGTTGTGAGAAGAACCGACGCCATTGTGTACAGGGCGGCCAGTTCCCGCAGGGATGTCTCCCCGGCCACCGAGGCCGAAGGGGCCTGCATCCGGGACCGGATGCGCGCGATCACTCCCTCGGAGCGTTCGCCCGTAAAGACGACGGGCAGACCGAGCTCAGTCACGATCCGATCGCAAAGGGCAGCGAACTTCGCCTCGTCCCAGAGCTTCGTCTCCCAGTAGGCAACAGGACTTATTCCCACGAAACCTCTTCCCGTGTCAACCTTCTTCTCGGCCAGCAGTGCCTCCACCCTTTTGAAATGGGCTTCCCGCAGACCGATGGGGAACTCGGGCGATGTCGTGTCGCACCCGAGATGGCGCGGGAAATCGAGATAGCGCTCCACGGCGTGTTTGGTCATGTCCTCGGGGATTTTCTCATTGAGGAAAATCCCGCTTCCCTCCTGCAGACTGTCGTAGCCGAGCTTGCGCTTCCCGCGGCTCAAAAGAACGAAAACAGCGCTCTTGAAAAGGCCGTGAAAATCAATCACCAGATCGTAGGGCCGATCGCGAAGGGTGTGCAGGAAGCCCGTGATCTCCCGGAGGACAGCCCCGCGGTGCCTCCCCTCCTTCAGGTCTTGGATCCAGCGTTTGCGCCGGGAGACGAGGACCCGGTCCAGCAGGGGATGATCCATGAGCAGATCCGAGGCGGACTCCTCGACAACCCATGTGATGTGCGCCTGCGGGTAGCAGCGGCGAAGGGCCGCCAGCGAAGGCAGCGTGTGGATCACGTCCCCGATGGCGCTCAGTTTGACGATGAGAATGTTCACTGCCGGTCCCTCAGGATCCATCGCACGGCATCGAGGATGTCCTCGGCGATGTAGGCGGGCATGTCCGTTCTGACGATGTTTGAGCCATAGCCGGTTTTGACGAGGATACTCTTGACCCCTGCTTTTTTCCCCGCTTCGACATCCTTCAGCATGTCGCCGATCATGTAGGAGCGGGTCAGGTCGAGGTTCATCTCCGCTGCAGCCTGAAGCAAAAGTCCCGGTCTGGGCTTGCGGCAGTTGCAGTCCTGCTTGTAGATTCCGTTGCCGTGGACGGCGTGGTGTGGGCAGACGTAGAACCNGTCGATGCGGGCCCCCTCGGCNAGGAGTTGCTCGTTGATCCGCTCGTGGACGCTCCGCACGAAATCTTCCGTGATGTATCCCCGGGCGATCCCGGATTGGTTGGTGACCACAACGGCCTTCATGCCGGAGGCGTTGATCAGGCGGATCGCTTCATAGGCCTGCGAGTAGATCCGAAGATCCTCCATGCGGCTCAGATAGCCCACCTCCTCGTTGATGGTCCCATCGCGATCCATGAACACGGCCGGATTTTTCTCTTCCATGTCGATCCTTACGGGTAACCCGCTTCCGAGAGCAGGCGGATGGATGATTCGAACACCTCGTCGACGGAGACGAGTTCCATGCACCGAAAATCGGTTGGGCACTCCTTCTTGAGGCAGGGGCTGCAGTCGACAGCCCGGCGGACGATGACGGTTCGTTCCCCCATGGGGAAGGTGGTCTCCGGGTTGGTGGATCCGAAGATGGCCACCGTTGGAACGCCAAGGGCCCCCGCCACGTGCATGAGCCCCGAATCGTTTGTAATGAACAGATCGCATCGCGCGATCAATGCGATGGCCTCTCTCAGGTTCGTCCTGCCGGAGATATCGATGAAGGTGTTCGCTGCCGCCGATTGCACGGCCTCCGTGCTGCCCCTGTCCCCGGAGCCGCCGAAGAGCAGCACAGGGCAGTCGTACCTCCCGGCCAGCCGGTCGGCCACGGCCGCAAAACGCTCGGGGAACCATCGTTTGGCCGGTCCGTAGGCCGCTCCGGGCGCCAGGCCGATGATGGGCCTTCGGCCGGAAATACCGTACTCCGAGAGGCGCCTCTGTACCGCCTCTCGGTCCTGCTCCGCCGGGACGATGCGGGCGGTCCGGTCCGATGATCTGAATCCAAGCGCCTTGAGCATCTCGAGGTAATAGAGCGACTGGTGGACCGTCTTGATGTCCTCCGTGCGCCTCACCGGGTGAGTGAGAAGCAAACCCCTTGCATCCGTGCTGTAGCCCGCCCGGACGGGAATCCCCGCCAGCCGGGCGATGATGGCCGCCTCGATGGCGTTCTGGAGCAGGATCGCTGCGTCGAAACGCCGCAGGCGCAATTCCCGGGCAAGCCTCCACAGTCCGCCGATCCCTTCGTGTCGCCCCGGCCGCTCGTAGATCATGACTTCGTCGACGGCAGGGTGCATTGTCACGAGGTCTGCCACCCAGGGTTTCACGAGAACGGTGATCCTCGCGTGGGGCAGCGTCTCCCTCACGGCGGCAATGGCCGGGAATGTCATGACGACATCCCCGATCCAGTTGGTTCCTCTGATCAGGATTCTGTCAATTTTATCAAACTCGATGCTCTTCGCCACAGCGCAGCCTAAACCACATGAAGTTAGGAAGATCGGAAGTTAGGAAGAGCGGAAAATAATTAAAAACAGAACTTATCCGCCTGCTGTTCCATCCGACTCAACATCCCGATAACCGATTCATATTCTTTATCCATGTCCGTGAACAGGGCTTCATCAATATACTCACAAGCATAGCAGAATTCCAACCAGCTTTGTGTTTCTGAAGCCTCCTGCATGGCGTCTGTCAGCTTGTTGCAAAAGACGGCCGAGTACTTTCTCTTCCTCCAGGCCTCTGCGAGGTTTGAGCAAACAGCCCTAGATGATCGCCTTATTTGGTCTGTCAGGGCATATCTTTCTTCGGGAGGAAAAGTCTTCGTTATTCGGAAAATCTTCATCGCCAGTGCAAAGGCCTTCTGGTAGACCTCTAAATCACGGAAGTGCTTGATCTCCTTCTTTCTCGATTCAATCTTTTCCATGAATCCGCTCTTCTGCTCTTCCTCACTTCCTAACTTCGAGTTGTCACGGTACGTGACAACATGATGCCTCCGGCATCATTGCCAAGGCTTCGTCTTCCATCGCTGGTGGATCCAGAACCACTGGTCGGGGTATTGGCGGACCATGTCTTCCACCACCTTCGTGAAGCGCTGGGTGTTCACGATGAGATCTGATTCGTAGTTGTCGGTTTGCGTGATCTCGACGGGGGGCAGGAGGATCAGCTTGTACCGCCCGTCGGGCATCCGGGGCATAAAGGCCGGCATGACGGGGGCGCCCGACTGCATGGCCAGCGCGGCCGTACCGACGGACGTGCAGGCGGGCCTGCCGAAGAAGTCGACGAAGACGCCTTCGTTCTTGTCGACGTTCTGGTCGCTCAGGATCCCGATGGGGTTGTTTTCCTTGAGCAGGCGGATGATCTTCCTTCCGGAGCCCCCTTTGGGGATAAGGGAATTGCCGTGCTTCGTCCGGCTCCATCCCAGAAGATTGTCCATGATGGGGCTGTCCAGGGGCCGATAGATGATCTGCATCGGCCGGATCAACAGAGGAACGGCGACGGTCATAAGCTCCCAGTTGCCGAAATGGGCGACAATGGAAAGGACCCCTTTGCCCTTCGCCAAGGCAGCCTCGACATGTTCGAGCCCTTCCACCGTGACCCAGTCGGCGAGGGTCTCGCGGGTGATGTAAGGCATTTCGAAGAGCTCCGCCATCACGATGCCCATGTTGCGGTACACCCCCTTGGCGATTGCCTCGATCTCGTCGATGTTCTTTTCGGGGTAGGCTCTCTGGAGGTTGTGCAGGGCGATGAGCCGCTGCTTCACCGATGCATGGTAAAAGAAACGGAACAGGGCCTTGAAAATCGCCCGGCGCACTCCGAGGGGNATCAACCGAAACAGGAAAAAGATCAATGNGGTGGTTCGCGTTTTTTCCATAATCCGTTACGTTTACTTTTGCTTCCTCGCTTGCGCAATCCCTTGCAGCGCTGCCTCCAGGCGATCCCTTCCTTCCAGGATCTCCGTCTCGATGGCAAGGCCGTGGATCGTAGACGGGGAATGCGGAGCCCCCGAGAGCTTGACGAGATCTTTTTCCGTGGCAAGCAGGATATCCGCCTTTGCGAGCCCCGCTTCGCTTTCAATGCGGCCCAAGTCTTCTGCGCGGTAACGGTGATGATCCGGGAAGGCTCGAAACCCGGCGATGGCNCCCCCCAGGGATTCGATGGTCTGCCGGAAGGAATCGGGCTGAGCAATCCCTGCGAATGCGAAGACCCGCTTGCCCTGCAAAATTGACAGGGGCCTCTCCTCTCCATCTCGCGTCGTCAGGGACGTGGGCCGGACACGTGTCCGCAGAATGACACGCCCGGACAAGATCGAGGAGAGCCTCTCATCGATCGGTTCCGCATCACCACCCTTCGAGCGCGTGAAGGCGATGACACCGGCCCTCGCGAGAGCCGAAGGCGGCTCCCTCAGAGGGCCCCTCGGCAGCAGAAATCCGTTTCCCAGCGGCTGTCTGCTGTCCAGAAGCACGATGTCCAGGTCGCGATGCAGGTACCGGTGCTGGAAGCCGTCATCCAGCAGGATCGCGTCGACGCTGAAGTGCTCGAGGGCGTGTCTGCCCGTGATAACGCGTTTCGGGCCGGCCAGCACAGGGACATCCCCGAGGCGCCGGGCGATCAAAACCGGCTCGTCGCCTGCCTCATCGGGCCCCGCCAGCACGCGCATGCCGTCTGAAACGACCAGAACGTCAGCCCTGTTCTTCCCGCCATAGCCCCGGCTCAGCACCGCGGGCCGCAGTCCCCGGTCTTTGAGCATTCCGGCCAGCAGGATGACCATGGGAGTTTTGCCCGTGCCTCCCACGGTGAGATTGCCTACACTGATCACGGGGCAGCCGATCCGCTGCTGCTCGAGGAACCCGCTGTCGAAAAGGCGGTTCCGGGCGCGGACGGCGCCTCCGTAGGGGAGGGACAGCAGGGAAAAAAAGACGTGGAGGGGTTTGAGGAGATTGTTCCGGGGATCCCCCCACATGTTTCGGATCAGCGCTTCCACCTGTCGCTTGCATCACCCGCGGCCCGGGGTGAACGATCAACCCGCGCCGGCGTCCTTGTTGTTCTTGTCCTGCGTCTCGTCTTTAAACTGCAGGTTGTGCAGCTTGAAGTATTCGCCTTTTTTCTCCATGAGGCTGTCGTGAGTCCCCTCCTCCACGATCCGGCCGTCGACGAGTGCGATGATCCGGTCGGCATTCCGATCGTCGAGAGGCGGTGGGCGATGACAAGGGTCGTGCGTCCCCTCATCAGTTTCTCCAGTGCGTCCTGGACCTCGATCTCGGATTCCGTATCCAGCGACGAGGTGGCCTCGTCGAGGATGAGGATGGGGGCATTTTTCAAAAGGGCGCGCGCGATGGAGATGCGCTGCCTCTCGCCGCCGGAGAGCTTTACGCCCTGCTCCCCGATGATCGTGTCGTAGCCCTGGGGTAGCTTCATGATGAACTCGTGGGCGTTGGCCGCCTGGGCCGCCCGGATGATGTCCCCTTCGCCCTTGCGGACATCCCCGTAGGCGATGTTGCCGCGTACCGTGTCGTTGAAGAGGATGGTCTGCTGGGTCACGATCCCGATCCGGGCCCGGAGCGACTCGACGGTCACGTCGCGGATGTCGGTGCCGTCGATGGCGACGCGGCCCTCGTTGACGTCGTAGAAACGGGGGATGAGATTCACGAGCGTCGTTTTGCCGCCGCCGCTCATGCCGACGAAGGCAATCACCTCGCCCGCCCGGATTTCGAGGCTGACGTTCTTCAGGACATCCTTCTCGTCGTAGCGGAAGGTGACGTGCTCGATGGAAATGCCCTGTCGAATCCCGGGCAGTTCCCTGGCCCCGTCCCTGCTCTGGATTTCGGGCACCGTGTCAAGGATCTGGAAGATGCGCTCGGCTCCGGAGAGGCCCTGCTGGATCGTGTTGTTCACGTTGATGAGGCGCTTCGCGGGCTCGTAGAGCATCAGCAGCGCCGCGAGAAACGAGAAGAAGGTGCCCGGCGTCGAGGTGCCGGCGATGACCTGGTAGCCGCCGTAGAAGATGATGGCGGCAATCCCCATGCCTCCCAGGAACTCCATCAGGGGGCTCGAGATCGCGCGGACCGTGACGGACTTCATCGTGAGCTTGAACTGGATCTCGTTCTCCTTCGCGAAGCGACGGCTCTCGTGCTCCTCCATGCTGAAGGCCTTGACGATNCGGTTTCCCGTGATGGTTTCCTGGAGGATGGAGATCAAATCACCCATGGAGACCTGGGACTCCGTGGCGATCCTGCGCATCCTGCGGCCAAACTGGGCGATGGGGTAGACGGCCAGCGGGAATACGAACGAGGCGATGATCGCCAACTGCCAGTCGCGCCAGAAGATGACGAAGACGAGGCCGACGAGGGTAAAGCTGTCTTTCAAAAGGCTTGTAACCGCCTCCGAGACAGCNCCCTGGAGATAGCCGACGTCGTTTGTGATGCGCGAGATCAGGATCCCCGTGGGGCTCTTCGTGAAGAACGAAAGGGGCTGGCGCAGGATGTGGCGGTAGAGGTCGTTGCGGAGATCCGTAATGACGCGGAAGCCGATGTGGCTCATGAGGATCGTCTGGCCGTAGCTGCACACCCCCTTGAGCAGGTAGATCACGATCACGGCAAGGGGAATGAGGAAGAGCATGCCCTCGTTGCGGTTGAGGAAGATGTCGTCCATGGCCGGCTTGACGAGGAAGGCCGATGCGGCGGTCGCGGCGCCCACCACGGCCATGCACAGCATGGCCAGGACAAGCCTCGCGGTGTGAGGTTGAACGAGTCGGAGGAGTCGCAGGTATAGTTTCATATGAAAACGGGCTCCAGGCCTCAGGCCTCGGGCATCAGGCTGAATGTATGCAGGATCATTTCCAGGGTCAAGTCTTTTCCCCTTCCACCCCGGACCCTGAACCCTGGTCCGTCGTCCCTGTTGTCATCAGCCCGAGGGCGATCCGGGCCGCTCGTCGTGATGCACCCGGCTCGCCGAGCTTTTCCCTCACTCCGGCAAGATCCCTCCGGATGGCATCGTATCGCGCCCGGTCAGAGAGGATTGCCTTCAACGCTGCGGCCAGCTTCTCGGCCGTCGCATCGTCCTGGAACAGTTCGGGCACGACGGTCTTGCCGGCAATGATGTTCGCCAGGCCCATGTGGTCAACCCGGACGACCCGTTTGCCGATGGCGGCGGTGAGCGGTGAGGCTCGGTACGCGATCAACATCGGAGTCTCCAGGAGTGCCGTTTCCAGGGTGGCCGTGCCGGAGGCTACCATGGCCGCATCGGAAATGCCAACGGCATCGTACATCTGTCCCGGAAGGACCGTCACGGCGACAGTGTATTTGCCGATGATCGCATCGACCAGCCCTGCATCCACCGTGTCGGCCAGGGGGAGCACAAACTGTGACCCTTCGAAATCGCGTGCGAGAATGGCAGCGGCACCCAGCATCTCGGGCAGAAGGCTCGTAACCTCCTTTTCACGGCTGCCGGGAAGGAGGGCCACCGTGGGCCAGGTGTCGCGCAGGCCGAATGCCGCGATGGCCTCCTCGCGGGTGCGCGTCCGTTTCACGGCGTCCAGGAGCGGATGCCCCACGAAGTCGACTTCAAAACCCATTTCGGCATAGACGGCCTTCTCGAACGGCAGGATCACGGCCATCCGGTCCACAACGCGGCGGATGCGTTGGATCCGGTTCTTTCTCCAGGCCCACACCTGGGGGCTGATGTAGTAGAAGACCTTGACGCCTGCGCGTTTTGCCGACGAGGCGAGCGGAAGGTTGAAATCGGGGTAGTCGATGAGGATGAGAAGCCGAGGCCTTTCCTCCCGGAGCATCCTGCGGAGCCGGAAGAAAACGCCGAGGATGTGGCGAAGCTTGGAGAAGACCTCCGTGAGGCCCACGACGGCCATATCGGAAGAGTGGGCCACGAGGCGGACCCCCTCGGCTTCGAGCCGTCTTCCTCCCACACCGCAGAAGGTGAGCGACGGGTCGAGCGCCTTCATCTCGTGCACGAGGCTTGCCCCGTGCAGATCTCCCGAGGCCTCGCCCGCAACGATCATGACGGCTCGCTCTCTGTCCATGTCAGGCGAAACCATTGATCACGTCACTGATTCTGCGTATCTCTTCCTCCGTGATCTCCGGGAACATCGGGAGCGACAGGACCCGTGCTGCAAGATCATCGCTTACCGGGAGATCCCCGTGGCGGCTTGAGCCGCCCAGGAAGACTTCCTGCCGGTGAAGGGGAACCGGGTAATAGACGGCACTTGAGACCCTCGCCCGCAAGAGCGCCTCCTGAAGCTGATCGCGGCGGTTCGTCAGAAGGGTGAACTGGTGGTAGACGTGATGGCAGCCTTCCGCTTCGGAGGGCAGGGCGATGTCACTGCGATGGATGTGCTTGCGGTACAGATCGGCAGCCCGCCGGCGGTTTTCGTTGAAGGCGTCGATGCGTTTCAGCTTGACGCGGACGATGGCCGCCTGGAGCTCGTCGAGACGGCTGTTGTAGCCCAGGAGACTGTGATAGTAGCGAACGGAGCTTCCGTGGTTGCGGAGCATCCGCAGGGTCCCGTCCGCTTCGGCATCNCGCGCGATCACCATGCCGCCGTCGCCGTAACAGGCAAGGTTCTTGCTCGGGAAAAAACTGAAGCAGCCGGCATCGCCCAGGGCCCCGACCGTCCTTCCCTTGTAGCGTGCGCCGAAGGACTGGGCGCAATCCTCGATGACCTTCAGGCCGTGCCTCTTTGCGACGGCGAGGATCGGGTCCATGTCGCAGGGCTGGCCGAAGAGATGAACGGGGATGATCGCCTTCGTTTTCGTCGTGACGGCCTTCTCGATGAGCGTCGGATCCATGTTGAAGGTTTCCGGGCTGATGTCGATGAAGACGGGCACTGCGCCGAGCAGCGCCACCACCTCCGCCGTGGCAATGAAGGTGAAGGGGGTCGTGATGACCTCGTCTCCCGCGCCGATTCCCAATGCCCGCAACGCCAGCAGGAGCGCATCGGTGCCATTGGCCACCCCGACGGCATGTGTCACACCGTGATAGCGGGCCACCTCGGCCTCGAGCTGAGACACGTTCGGCCCCAGGATGAACTGGGTTGTGTCCAGCACGCCCGCAATGGCCGCGTCGATCTCATCCTTGAGCTGCAGATACTGCCTGCGCAAATCCACCATGGGGATCATAGCCTGAGGTCCTTCCCCGTCTTCATCTTCTCGTTGATCAGCAGCGCAAGCTCCAGGGACTTCCGGGCCTCGAGGCCCGAGACTCGCGGCGTGCCGCGGCGGACGACGCAGTCGACAAATGAGCGGATCTCCTCCTCGAGGGGGTCCACCTGGCTGACCTTGACGTCGTTGAGGCCGATTTCCATCTTCCCGCCCTCTTTTTCCTTGCGTGCGAGCGAGACGACCTCCCGCTTGCTGAAATCGACGGAATGGTATCCCTCGAGTCCGAAGAATCGGAGCTTCTGCATGTGTTTGAGGGTGATCCGGCTGGCCGTGATGTTGGCCACGCAGCCGTTTTCGAAGGTGAGCCGCACATTGGCGATGTCGACCTTGTCCGAGAGCACCGACACCCCCACGGCCTCCACGTTTGCCAGCGGCGATCGGACGTAGTGAAGGATGAGGTCCAGGTCGTGGATCATGAGATCCAGGACGACGTCCACATCGGTGCCCCGCTCGACGAAGGGGTGCAGCCGGTGTGATTCGATGAACAGGGGCTGCCGGATCACCTTGTCGAGGGCGATCACGGCGGGGTTGAAACGCTCGATGAAGCCCACCTGCAGGATGAGATCGCGCGCTGCGGCAAGTCCAATGAGATCGTCCGCCTCCTCGAGGGTGGCCGTGAACGGTTTTTCCAGCAACACGTCCTTTCCGGCAGCAAGAAAGTCCTTCGCCACGGCGTGGTGGTCCCGGGTGGGGACGGTGATGCTCACGGCGTCCACCCGGTCCACGAGATCCCGATGGCCGGGGAAGGCCGTGCAGCCGAAGGTGGCTGCGGCCTTGTCGGCCCGGGCCCGGTCGACGTCGGCGACACCCACGATGTGGACGTTTTCAAGCTTCTGATATTTCTGCAGGTGGTAGTTCCCGAGATGCCCGATCCCCACCACCCCGACTCTGATCTGTTTGCTCATGTCCTGTCTGTCTTCCCGTCGTGATGCGAGGTTGCCGGCTCCTGAGAACGGAGGCAAGAAAAGAAAAAGGTTTGGAAAGCCATTCCGAACCCTTTACCCTTGACCCTATACCCGTTACCCTATCTTGTCACGCCCCGCTTGGACTGCTCGATAAACTCGATGAAGGTACGCACCTCCGGCAGGTCGGGCACTTCGGCCCGCGCTCTCACGATGGCCTTGGCGACCGTGAGCGACGAGCGGAAGAATATCTTGTAGGCCTGTTTCAGGGCGACAATGGTTTCCTCTGTAAACCCCCGCCGTCTCAACCCGATGAGGTTGAGCCCGTAGAGCGAAGCATAGTGGCCCGCCGCCGTCGTGTAAGGCGGGACGTCCTTCGTCACGGCCGAGGCGCCACCGATGATGCAATGGCGGCCGATCCGCGAAAACTGGTGGATGCCGGTCAGTCCCCCGATGATGGCGAATTCCTCGACGTGGATGTGGCCCGCCAGGTTGGCGGCGTTTGCCATGACGATGTTGTTCTCGAGCAGGCAGTTGTGCGCCACGTGGCAATAGGCCATGATAAGATTGTTGTTGCCGATTTTCGTCACGCCGATATCGGCCGTGGTGGATCGGTTGATGGTCACGAACTCCCGGATGGTATTGTTGTTGCCGATGATCACCCTCGTGTCTTCCCCGCGATATTTCAGATCTTGCGGAGGGGCCCCGACGGAGGCGAACTGGTAGATGCGGTTTCCCTCACCGAGATCCGTGTGGCTCTGGATGACGACGTTGGCGCCGATGACGGTGTTTTTCCCGATGGTCACGCTGGGCCCCACAACGCTGAAGGGACCTATCTCCACGCCCTCGGCGATTTTTGCGTCGGGCGAAATGACGGCGGATGGATGGATTGTCATAAGGCGATTCCTCTTTGAGTCGGTTTTGTATAGGCCTGCGTCTTTCCCGGTGTGTCTGAAGTCCGGCGCGGACGGCGATCGAACCTTATCCCGGTTCTTCTTTGTCTGTTTCTTTTGCCTTCCGCTGCGACTCCAGCTCCTCGATCCGTTTGGCGAGGCTCGTGAGGGTCTTGTGCATCTCCGGCAGGCGCTGGATGTGGGCGTTGAGCCTCAGCCAGTCCCGATGGGGAATGGCCGGGGTTCCGGACATGATGCGCGAAGCGGGGATGTCCTTGTTGACGCCTGATCGCGCAGCGATCATGACGTTGTCGCCGATGCTGATGTGGCCCACAAGCCCTGCCTGGCCGCCGATGAGGACGCGGTTGCCGAGCCGCGTGCTTCCCGAGATGCCGACCTGGGAGACGATGATCGAGTTTTCGCCGATGACGACGTTATGGGCGATCTGGACCAGGTTGTCGATCTTGGCGCCCCGCTGGATCCACGTCCGGCCGAGGGTGCCCCGGTCAATCGTCGTGTTTGCCTGGATCTCCACGTCGTCGTCGATCTGCACGATCCCTACCTGGGGGACCTTGCGGTTTTCCAGGCCCGGGTTGGCAAACCCGAACCCGTCGCTTCCCACGACGACCCCGGCGTGGAGGATGACGCGGTTGCCGATGAGACAGCGGCGGTAGACCGTCACATGGGGGTACAAAATGGAATCTTCGCCGACAACGGCCCCGGGACCGATATAGACGCCCGGGTAGAGAACCGCCCCCCTGCCGATCTTCGCCCCTTTGCCGACAAACGCTCCCGCGTATACCGTCGCCCCTGGATCCACGGCGGCTTCCGCGTCGATGAAGGCCTCCGGGCTCAATCCCTGGAAGTCCCGCTCCTCGGGGTAAAAGAGGGTCAGCAGCCGGGCCAGCGCGCCGTAGGGGTCCTTGACGATCAGGAAGTTCTTGTTCGTCCCTTCGACAGGCTGGTGGATGAGGATTGCCGAGGCCTTCGTCGTCGCGATCTTCTTGTGGTACTTCGGGTTGGCAAGAAACGTGAGGTCCCCCTCGCCAGCCTCGTCGAGACCCTTGATGTCGCGGATCTCGACCGTGCCGTCGCCGACGACGGTTGCCTCAAGATACGCTGCGATGTCGGAGAGCCGCTTCCCCACGTGCATCACCTCGCTCATCGACCCGTTTTACTTTTTGCCTTTGGCGGCCGGGACGGGCTTGCCGGCGCTTTTGTTGTATTCATCGATGATCTTCTTCGTGAGCTCATCCTGTTTGTCGTGATAGACGATCACGGGGTTGTTGAGATCGATGATGGCCGAGTACCCCTCTTTCTTTCCCACATTCTCGACGACCTGGAGAATCTCGGGGATCAGCTTGGTGGTCACGCTCTGCTCCCTGGCGGCCAGTTCATCCTGGGCATCTTTCGCAAACCTCTGGTAGTCGCGCAGCTTGACCTGGAAATTCGTCTCCTTTTCCTGGAAGGCATCCGCCGTCAGGACCGACTTCTGTTTGTCGATCTCGTCCTTGAGCTTCTTGAGCTCGTCTTCCTTCTTGGTGACCTCGGCCTTTTTTTTCTCGAACATCTTCTTTAAGTCGGCAAACCCCTTCTTTCCGGCCTCCGACTCCTGGAGGATCGTCCGCATGTTGATGAACCCGAGCTTGTCGACGGCCGCGGCTGTCCCCGTCATCGCAAAGATGATTGCGATGGTCAGGATACCCGTAAGGATCATAGTCTTCTTCATTTTATCGTTCTCCTTTGAGTTATTCTCTTTTTTCTTCATTCCTCTGTTTCTTTCTTTATCCTTTTGCCTTTATCCTTGCCCCTTCTTTACATAAACCATCCCATGCTGAAGTCCCAGCGATAGGGCGGCTCACCCGGCTGGGGGTCCAGGACGTATCCCCACTCGAGCCGCAGCGGGCCGAGCGGAGAGTACCAGCGGATTCCGACCCCCGCCGTCTTTCGCAGGTCGTTGAGATAGTAGCCATAATTCCAGGCATTGCCCGCGTCGAAGAAGACGACTCCCTTCATGCCTGCGTTCTTGATGAGCGGGAAGATGAGCTCGAGATTGAACACGAGCATGGTCGTGCCGCCGATCAGGTCGCCTGTCACGGGATCACGCGGGCCGATGTCCTTCAGGCCCCGGACCGAGTTGATCCCTCCGACACTGTACCGTTCGTAAACGGGGATCTCCTTGTTCCCGAAGGCCTGAATATAGCCGATGCGGCCACGGGGCGAGAATACGAGGTCTTCGCCGAAGGGCGGGACCTTGAAGAACCACGTCGAGGCGTAATTGTATTTCCCGTAGTCATTGTCGCCGCCGAAAATGGTCCCCACGATATTGGCGTCGGCGCGGTTTCGGCTGCCCGTCGTTGCGAAGATGGTATCGTCCGTCGTGTCCTTCGACAGGGCCAGGATCACTCCGCTCGAGGTGGTCTGGCCTGCCTGATCCTTGATGGTCTGCGCAGCCGTCGGCAGGACGTCTTTCACGTCGTTGATCGCCAGCCTGTAGCCGAGGTAGCCCGAAACGGTCGGCCACAGCGGGTAGCCGAAGGTTGCGGCAAACCCCTTCGTGTTGAGGTTGTAGGTATCGTATTGCCTGTTCATGCTCCAGAGGTCCGTTTTCATCCAGAGCGGCATGTCGAAAAGAAAGGGCTCGGTGAAGGACAGGTCAATGGAGGAATTGATCGTTCCGATACCGCCGGACAAACTCAAGGTCTGGCCCCGTCCAAAAAGGTTCTGCTGGGAGATCTGGGCCATGAGCATGGCCCCGTCCTGGGCGCTGTAGCCGCCGCCGATGCTGAAGACCCCCGTGGGGCGCTCTTTGACATTGATGTTGATGTCCGTCAGGCCTGGCTCGGG
>JGI20214J51088_10001206_pt1 | contig 17581 bp, 19 predicted proteins | sample WetSurMetagenome_FD_51088 | JGI IMG/M metagenome (IMG submission 51088) | reverse complement strand
AGCTTGCCACTCAAGAGCAGGCACAGCGCTGGAAGGCTGAACTTGACGTTGCGGCGAAGGGGCTCACCCGAGCAATCCAGGAAGTGGCGAACAAGGTTGCCAATATCGACGTCGATCGCGGTTCCGATGGTCGAGCCAACCAGAACGATCCAAGTCGCGGGCCCATTCAGATCGGCAGGTAGCACATGACGATGGGCATTCCCGTAGCACCGACAGTCCCCGGCCTGGGCGATGACCTCAATGCATTGGATGTGCTGATCAAACTCCCTCCCGCCTCGTGGCGCGGAGTCCCGTTCCCTGTGCTCGACATGGACGTTTCGTGGTCGCACGATCGCGCGCACCACAAGGTTTACAAGAAACCAGTCTCCAACGTCGAAACCACGGGCAGGAACTCGAGAGAGTTTTCGTTCGACATCCCGTTTCGCAATGGTGTCGTTCCTGGGCCCGTCGAAGACGAACTCCGTGGACGCCCGCTCTATCCCGACCTGTATCGAGCGTTCGAAGACGCCTTCAATGAGCCCACGACTGGTGAGCTCATTCATCCTCTGTACGGCAAGGTCAAATGCAAACCCGGAACGATCCGGGTGGTATGCCGCGGCACAGAGCGCGATGGAGTGACCGTTCATGTCACGTTTGACGAGACGGATGACAACCCAGACGGGACGAGCCCGGCGCCGGACGCGCCCTCCCCAATCACGGGTATTTCCCAAGAGGCGGATGCGCTAGATGCCATGCTGCTCGATATGGTCCCTCCGCTTCTCGACGAGAACGGGAACGCGTTCTCGTCGTTTGCGGACTATGGCGCCATGCTTCGCTCCCCCTTCGACACTCTTACCGGGCTGTCGATACGAGTCGGCGGAGTGATCAACGCATTCAGCGCGGAGCTCGACAGGCTCAAGGAGTCGGTGGACCTTCTCGAGGACGTCGGGCTCTGGCCCATCATTCATGCAATCGAGTCGCTCAAGGACTCGCTGACCGATTTGGTTGCCTCGCAGAGCGCCAAGCTTCACCGGTTCGAAGTTCCAAAGCGCATGCCGGTAGCGCAGCTACTCGGGATGCTGCATATCGACATGAGCACACTCATATCGTTCAACCCTCAGATCGTTGATGGCCCCTATGCAGAAGAGGGAACCACAGTGATATACCCGGAGCAGTAATGCCTTACTCTACGCCGGGTGAGGAAGAGGTCGTCCTGGAGGTTGGCGAGCGCCGCATCGACCATTGGGAAGAGTACTCTTTCAATCAGCACTTCTTGATCCCTACGGACGGGTTCTCATTCTCGATGGGCGGCGACTCGATCACTCCGGATCTGATCAAGCTCCTGAAGCCCGGCGTGCCAGTGCGTCTCACGATCAATGGTCTTGTCCAGTGCGCCGGGTATATTGATGTTGTAGATCCGAAGACCTCGAGGACAGGCGGAGCGAGAATAACCGTCGAAGGGCGCGACAAGTTCGGCCCCGTCGTCGATGCGCAAATTGACCCACGGAAGAAGTGGAAGGACTCGACTCTCGACAAGTTCATCGCTGACACACTCGAGCCATTCGGGTTCACGACATTTTTCGTCGACAACGAGCGCAACGTCAATGTGCAGGCCGGCAAAGCCGTCAAGCGCCGTCGTGTCGCCAAGAAGCTCAAGGAATTCAGGACATCGTACGGCAAGCCGCAGAACAATGAAGCCGTGTTCTCGTTCGTATCGCGCATCACCCAGCGCTTCGGGCTGTGGATATGGCCCACTGTCGAAGGTTCTGGAGTTGTCGTAGGCTCGCCCGACTTCGATCAAGATCCCCGCTACACGATCGTCAACCGCGTCGGAGGTGGCGAGGACAACAACGTCCTGGAGGGTGGCGTCCGGCGCGACATGACGGGCCAGCCTTCGTACATCGAAGGTCGAGGCAGAATACCGGGAAAGACGTTCCAGAGAACCAAGACATCGGTCGTAATCGGGAACCCGATTCCCGAGCTTGTCGGGAACCAAGAAACACCTGGAGTGCAGGGTACTGGCGAGGGGCTGGGAGAAGCCGGGTTCTCGTATTGGGATACCGGGCGCCGTGTCATCGTCGAGAAGGAAACAATCACTCTTGCGAGCGCCCCCGTCGATGCACGCAACGAGTTCGCTTCGACGGTAGCACGACCGATATTCCTTACGGACGACCATTCGCGGACCATCGAAGAGCTACAGAAATTCGTGCAGCGAGAGATGAGCCTGCGCATCCGACATGCGATTGTTGGCAGGTACATCGTTCAGGGCCATGCGCAGAACGGAGTCCCGTGGACCGTCGATAGCGTGGCGAGCGTCAACGATGAGTTGAGCGACTGGGATCGCCCCATGTGGGTGCTTTCTCGAACGTTCCGCAAGTCGCGTTCGAGCGGGACGACCACGGAGCTGGAGCTCATCCCTCTCAAAAGCCTGGTTTTTTAGGCATTGCATGATTTCAGAATAATCTGCGGCGTGTTTTTAACACCGACCATGGGCAAGAAAGACAAGTCGAAGAAGAAGGCGAAGCCTGCTTTGAACAAGCGAGAGCGCCGAGCACTCATCGCAAAGGCGCCGGGCTGGAGGGCTCTCGCTACGTCGGACAAGAAAAACGAGACACCTAATGCCTGTTGAACCTTTCCGAGTCGAAGAATGCATGTCGACAACCCTCGACTCAAAGTCGAAGGCGATCCTTGCTCAGGTGGGCGATGTGCAGCATGAGCGAGTCGAGGACTCCGACGTGCCCGTTTTTCAGACTTGGGGCGTCATGTCGCGACCCGCGATACCAACATCGAAAAAAGAGGGAGCGGAAGTCGTTCTACTCCGGAGCGTCGATCAGGACATTGCGATTGCCGGACGCGATCTACGATTTGCCGAGCTGGCTGGCTCGTTGAAGGACGGCGAAACATGCGTGTTCGCGTCAACGGGTCAGGCGCGGTCGCTCTTCAAAGCGGATGGCAGCATCACGCTCTACACAACTAGCGACAACACGTCGAGCGGGACAAGTATTGCCATCACCATTGGCACGACCGGAATCAAGATCATCGGGGCACAGGGGGTAATCACAATAGACTCGAACGGTGTTCAGCTCGGAGAGAGCGGAGGGGCCTTTCTCAAGATGAGCGGAAACGAAATCACCTTGAGCGCCACCAAGATCACAATCGCAGGTGGCTCAGTCGCACTCGGGATGGCATGCGCCCCGACGAACACGGTTCTCTACGGACCCACAGGCATGGCTGCCGTTCCTAGCCCGTCGGTCCTCGTGTCGACGACATGAGCGCTTGCAGCTATCCGAGCTTCAGCTTTTCGCTCCCCCTTCCGGCGCCGAGTCTCCCGATTCCGACGCTCCCGTCATTCGCACTCTCGCTACCTGACTTGGGCATACCACTCAATTTGCCTTCGTTTTCTTTCTCTCTACCTCTGCCAGCCCCGAGTTTGCCAATCCCGACGCTCCCATCGTTTGCCATGTCGCTACCGGATCTGGGCATTACGCTAAATCTGCCTAGCTTCAGTTTCAGTCTGCCGATTCCGGCGCCGAGCCTGCCCATCCCGACATTGCCGACGCTTCCCGCCTTCTTCTGCCCTCTCGACTAGTACGAGCACTCATAGCCTGCCACTTTGCACCCGGGAGGCTGATCAGCGTTGCAGAATCCCCATTTGGCGGATGTGTTCGGGCATAGAAGCATCCCACTCCAGTTGCCGTGAGTCATGTGGACGCAGATGAATGGATCCCCCGATGCTGTGCGAAGCTCTTCGATGCTCTTGGTGATCTCTTTGCATTGCTGAGGCCACTCAATCGGACCCATCGCTTCCGGTTCCGTATCCTGACCGGCATCCTGAATTCCTCCAGAACCAGTACCAATGGCCCCAGCGTCGGCATCAAGCAATCTGCACATCCAAATCCATTCAGAGCACCAACATAGGAACTCCCGTCCTGTCGAGATCATGATGCATCTATCTCCTCCAGAGCACTCGAGAGGGATGTTGGCTCCGCCAAACGGACATGACTCGTTCACAACTGCACGAACGCCTCCGGAGCCCATATCTGACGATCCCCCGGACCCATAAGAACCCCCACTGACAATGAGGCGTTGCATGGCGCCTCCAGTCCCTTTTCTCCCTCCGAACTCCGACAAGCTCCCCCCCGTGTCGGCATTCTTCAATTTTGATTCGACGGGAAATCCGCCTGAGCCAGCAAATCCGGACGGACCCACATTCCTGTCCGGATGCCCGACCGATTCGTCAAGCACTTCTTGATTTGAACTCGCATCGACTTCCAAATACACAGTGGGGTGTTCTGCCGGTGGCTCCGGTGGTGGCGACAGGTCGGAACCTGTGCACGACAACGCGAGAGCGAAGCTGCAGAAGTATGGTCGCATACCCCCATAGTACCACCGAATTCGAAGGGTAACCAATGACTGTCCGAGCCGCCTATACCCCGCTCGTTGGCGCGGGTCCTTTTGGCGTGGGAACGCCCGTCCCGACAGGGCCGCTCCCAACCCCTGTTCTGGGCTCCTCCCGCCAGATTGGGACGGGTCCGTACGACCGAGGGCAGTATCCAATCGACGCAACAACCGGGCACCCAACCTTCGATACCGACGTTCGCCAGCTCACGATCTTGGCGCTCTGCACTGCGTTTGGCAGCTCCGCGGTTGCGGGACTGGGTCGAGGCGAAGAGCCGCCAACGCTTGATGCCTCGTTCCCCGCCGCCAAGCGTTCGCAAGTCGATGCCGCGCTTTCCGACCTCGTCAAGCAGAAGCTGCTGACTATCGAGAGTGTCTCGGTGATCCAAGCGAGTAATGGGCGCTCTGTCACACAGCTGCGGCTCAATGACCTCGTCAGACAAATCCCATTTACGGTGAGCATAGGATAATGACAACGATTGCAACGCTCACGGTCCTATCTCCCAAAGACATTCGGAACGCGTACCTACGAACTATTAGGCAGGAGCTAATAGCTCGTGGCGTCATCAACCCGAACGTGTTGCCAGGCTCGGATTACGCTGTGCGCGCCGAGGCGTTGTCGCAGCAAATCGCTCCAGCCATGGCCAATGCAGTGGTTGCCGCAGACGCCAACATGCCTGACCGCGCGGTTGGCGATCGACTCATTCGGTGGATGACCATCGTGGGTCTATCGTTCCGTCCTGCGCAAGGGTCGAACGGGAACATTGTCTACAGCACTGCGGCATCTGGGTATGTCCCGGTCAACGCGCAACTTGTAGANGATCAGGGGCAGTTTTACCAAGTAGCAACAGGCGCCACGTACGCCGATGGCGACCCGATCCCGATCGCATCGATCAGCACTGGCAAATCGACGAATCGGATCGCCGGAACGATCCTGCAATGGGTCAGTCCTCCTCCATATGCCAACAGCAAGCAATTGGTTGCGACAGGAGGACTCATTGACGGAGCAGATGCCGACACCGAAGAGATCGCCAGACAGCGATTGCTGAATCGTCTGAAGAACGCCGCCGGCGGCGGAAACTGGCAACAGACTGTGGAATGGGCGTATGCCGCGAGCTCAAGCGTCGTCGGGGCTTTCGATTATCCAGCTCTATACGGGCCAAGCACGTATGGGATATGGGTTCTCGGCGCAATGACTTATGATGCTGTTAATGGTTTCTCTCGGCAACTGTCGAATGCCCGACGGGCCACCATCTCGGCGTACATAGCTGCGGCGAAACCTCCCGAGTCGCAGATCGTCCTTCCAACAACGATTGCGGGGCCACCCTTCAACGAAGACGAGGCGGCGAGCGTGTCGATCATGCTTGAGCTTCCTCCATCTGTTGCTGCTGGCGGTCCTGGAGGTGGTTGGATCGATCCGGTCCCGTGGCCAGGATTGCTGGGAGCTGCCACATATTGCGCTGTTTCTACGGTCACAACGCCAACGCAAATCACGATCGACGGAAGCACCACCGATGCTCCAGACCCAGCGGGAATAGTTGATGGCTCCACGCAAATTGCGTGGTTCGATCCGGTATCATGGTGGAATAGCGGAGGTCCAACGAGAGGGACAGCCGTTAAAACAAGCACCATCGTGAGTCATAGCGGCTCGACAGGAAGCGTTACCATTGTTCTTGACCCAGCAAACCCGTTTACCGGGGTGTCTGGTGTCTTCATCTGGCCGACGTGCGAGCAGGCAGAGGATTACGTTCAGGCATGGCTTGCGGCCGTCGAAGCGATGGGCCCTGGAGAATGGACGGGAATATCCTCTATGCTACCTCGATCACTCCGGCATCCACTACCTTCACAGAGCGCGCCAAGCGCACTTGGCGGAGCACAGCTTCGGGCGGTGCAGGATGTCGGAGCTGAAGTCCTTGATATCGCCTATGCGTATAGATCGCAGGTCAGTCCTACTCTCCCAGCTACTAGCGGGGAAGGACCTCATGTGCTCGTTCCAGGCATTGGACTCGGGTTTTACCCGTTGGTGTAATCAATGACACTTCCAGGAATTGATTCCGCCTCAGATTGGGAGGCAGACTCGTGGGCCAATGCAGAGCCATTGGTCGACCCAGAGACCGAGATCCCAGCGGAGTCTGCGCGAGAAATCGCCGCCAACATTGCGGCCGCAACTCACACCCAAATACGAGCCATCGTGCAATTCGATGGGGTGACATACACGAGCGGAAGCATGGAAATAGCAGTTGCAGCCCATGAAGAAGTGTGGGGTAGCGCCACGAACTCGCCACCGACGATCGTGCAGACAGCGGCTGGTCGATACAAGGTCACTTGGCCTACGACGGTCGTTGACGAACTTGCAGAATCACACACTCTTGGTGTCCGATATCCGTACCCACCAGGAGTGTCCGGAGCCGTTGTTGGTCGTGGTTACGTGGTCGACTACACGGCGAACACGATCACTATACAGACAGTGGATGGATCGTTTGCTAACAATTCTCTAAACGGAGACACGATCAACGTGTTTTGGGGATAGACAATGCCTCTTCCTGGTATCGATTCAGCCGCCCTCAACTGGGGCGCGGATGCATGGCAGGATGCGGAGGGAGAAGCGTCCGTTGACCCGACCACAGAGCTTTCTGCGAGCGTGGCGAAAGAGATTGCAGCTGACGCAGCCGCCATCTCGCATACCGCCATCCGGGCAACATTACGCTTCCTGGGCCAGACATACACGTCTGGGAGCCAGGTAATCAACGTGCTTGATTATGACTCCGTATGGGGCAGCGCGACGAACGTCGCTCCCACCGTAGTGCAGACGTCTGTTGGGTATTACGTGATTACGTGGCCAGCAAATGTGACGGACGAACTGGGTAATTCGCACATAACGAATATTCGATTCCCCATGGCTCCCACCGTGCACGGAGCCACAGCCGGTTGGGCCCACATCTCATCATTCACGCTGAATGAAATAAGGATTTTCGCCAAAACAGCCGCTGGTGCTGACAACTCTCTCAACGGCGACAGCATTGTCGTTTCGTGGGTGTGACATGCCATTCGGACGATTCGGATCGTTCCCTTTTCGCATGGGAGGAGGAGTCCCGCTTGCTAGGGAGATCTACGACTCGCTCAACACGGCTCTCGGTACGGGATACGACACGAGCGTCGAGAGCACCGTCACAGCGGAGACGAGCGCAGAGGCGCGCCTCATCGCGGCATGCTGGCACGCCAACGAGCGAGCCACGAATCAATTTGATCCATGGCGCATGGTCGATTTCCTCTCTCGGTGGGAAACGATACTAGGTATCCCACCACGCAGATACGACACGAACTTGATTCGTCGGAGCAGAGTAGCCGCCAAGTTCGCAGCAATTTGCGACCCTACCAACCAGAGTCTTTACACGCTGTGTTCGAACGCTCTTGGCTCTGCATTCGTCGACATCGAATACACGGACATCGTTGGATCCACAATGATGTGGCCAGGAAACGGGTTCCCGCTTGAGTGGTACTCGACTACAGCTCACATCGTTGTCCGAGTCATTCACCCGCCAACTATGACTGACATACAATTTGAGTCATCCGTTGGGTACCTCATGCAAATGCTATACGACTTCCTACCCGACTGGGCTACGGTTGACTGGGCAATGGTTTCGAGCTCCGGAACCGAAGGCTTTATACTCGACGACGATCACAATCTCGACACGGAGACATTCGACTAATGACTATCCCGCTCGTCAAGCCCGGCGGCTGGGGCTACAAGGAAAAGCTGACGTCACCGCAAATGAACACGGTTCAGACCGCGTTAACGCGATGCGCTGACATTGAGGCTACATGCTATGTCTCCTCCGTCGCGAACTGGCATTTCTACAACACACCAAACTTTCTTGCTGGCCTTGACGTCAATGCGGGCATGGCTAGCATTATGGCCGACGGGTTGCGCCTTAAATATGTGGTCGGAACAGATGCGAACGGTAACTACAGCAATTCGACTGGCGCATTCGTGCGTGTTCCAACATTGACAGCAGATCGAGTATGGACTCTGTCGGCTCCCACAATAGATGATACCCAACACGGGTCATTCATACTCATCTCCGCGCACATGATTTATCCTCCAACGTATCACGTCAGGGTCAACAACGTCGCAGGTACACAGCTGGCGTTGATAGGCGGTGCGGGGAATAGCCAATTCGGACTATTCGTTTATGACGATTCCTATGGTGGCAGCGGNGACTGGGTCTCGTTCGCGGTAGTCCCATACTGATCAAAACGTTTCGTGGGGGCGGCGAGGAATCATGACGATCACTGCGTCTGCTGTATGCGTGATCCGATCTGCGTCGCTTGGCGGCGTTTGGACGGAGACGTTGTCGGGTGCAATTGCGCTTGCGCCCGAGGAGACGGTTGAGGTCAAGCTTGCCAGCGCGGCGGGGGCTGGGACATGGTCTGTTGACATATTCGGGACAGATGACGTTGTCATTGGGCCGACGATCACGCAGGCGACCACTGTATCTGGGATTGCAACATTTACGGCGCCGGCCGATGCCGGCGGCGGGTGGGCGCTCATCATTCGGAGCCGCATCGGTAGCAACTCACTAGAGCGAGATGCGACTGGTATCGTTAGGACCGAGTACACATCGACATTCAAGATCTACGCTCCAACAACAGAGGGACTCCAGCTCTTATGTCTCAATGAGACATTCGAGGCCAATGTGCGGGCCGCATGGGCGAAGGTCATCAACGACATCATCCGAATGGGTGGCGGTGGCGGAGGGGGAAGCTTCTCGGGAGATGCCACGTCGATTCGAGGCATCCCGGTAACGACAACTCCCCCGAGTCTCAACCAATTCCTATCCTACAGCGGAACGGTACTCTATTACGTCACGCTCACAGCTGCGGGACTCGGCGCCGTGCCTACGAGCAGGATCGTCACCGCCGGCGCAGGTCTGACTGGTGGAGGCGATCTATCAGCAGATCGCACGTTTGATGTCGTGGCGAATGCAGATGGGTCCATCGTAGTCAGCGCCAACGACGTACGGGTCGGAGTCATCAACGATGCGCAACACGGGAGCAGAGCGGGCGGCACACTGCACCCGATCGTAACGACAAGCGTCGCAGGATTCATGTCGGCCGCAGACAAGGTCAAGATCGACGCTGCCATAGCTCTCACCGTTACGGCCCCCGTCAATGTGACGAAAGCCACGGCTGCTGTCGGAGTGGCCACAGACGCAGCCCGAGCTGATCACAAGCACGACGTTACTACCGCCACGGCTGGCAGTCTTTCGGCGGGCGCTTCTGCATCTGAGGGCTCCGCCACGAGCCTATCTCGGTCGGACCATACGCATGGTGTTCCTGTCGATGTTCCATCGACAATAGGAACCACGAACGCAATCGGTTCGGCCACAGCGCTGTCTCGCTCTGATCATGTGCATGCTCACGGGTCGCAGACCGACGGGTCCTTGCACGCAGCCGTTACGACCGTCGTCAACGGGTTCATGTCAGCGTCTGACAAGGTCAAGTTAGATAGCCTTTCGACGGGGACTGTTCCGACGAGTAGAATACTCACTGCCGGCGCTGGCCTCACTGGCGGCGGGGATTTGAGCGCTGACAGGACGTTCGATGTCGTCGCAAACGCAGACGGGTCGATTGTCGTAAGCGCCAACGATGTCCGAGTCGGTGTTATCAGCGATACCCAGCACGGCTCACGTGGAGGCGGCTCATTGCATGCTGTCGCTACCACGAGCGTTGCCGGATTTATGTCGGCCGCTGACAAGGTCAAATCCGACAATGCCGTCGTAGTCACTTCGACGGCGCCCGCGAACGTTACCAAGTCGACGGCCGTCGTTGGAGTCTCGGCTGAGGCGGCTCGGGCCGACCACAAGCATGATGCCACCACAGCGACAGTTGGATCGCTGTCGGCCGGCGCAAGCGCTGCGGAGGGGACAGCCACAAGTCTTGCCCGCTCCGACCACGCGCACGCCGTTCCGGTCGGTACGCCGAGCACCGTCGGGGCAGCAAATGCAGCTGGCTCTTCGAGCTCGCTTGCTCGACAGGACCATGTGCACGCTCACGGAGACCAGGCTGGGGGAACTCTGCATGCAGTCGCCACAACGAGCGTGGCTGGGTTCATGAGCGGAGCGGACAAGACAAAATTGGACGGCCTTGTCACGAGCGTTTCTCTCGCAACACTCCCCCCGGTCAACGTCACCAAGGCGGCGGCCGCAGTCGGTACAGGGACCACGGCGGCTCGCGACGATCACAAGCACGATGTGACCACGGCAGCGGCCGCAAGCATCTCCGTGGGGGGCTCGAACACGGAAGGGACTGCCACCTCGCTTGCCCGCTCCGACCACACCCACGGCGGGCTCACGTTCGGGANGNCANCCGGGACTATCACGCAGGGCAACGATTCACGGCTCAACGTGGCTGCTGCGTCTGCCGGCATCGTGCCCGCTCCTGGTGCTCTTGGGACGGCTCTCATCAGCACGGGTAGCGGATTGCAGCCCGCATGGGGAGTCAACTTCGCTGCCCAAAATCTGACCACTACTGGCGAACTTAGGTCGCCATCTCTAAATAGCAATGCAGACTCGGATCTGTTGTTCAAGCGAAACGGGACAGAACGAGCACGGATAACCAATGATTGGCTTTGGTTGACGGCCGCTCATTACATCCATTTCCCCAATGATTCAGCATCATGGATTAGTCCAGTCAACGCATCATCTGGAAATGGGCAGGATATAGTTATTGGGAGCGGAGCTTCAGCGTATGGGTCCAGCGGGTCGGTTATTCTTAAAGCTGGATCCGTCTCAAAGCTTAGCTTGTCAGACTCTCTGACAACAACATACAATCCGATCATTTCCGCAACCGCAACAGATCTAGATCTTCGGGCATCTGCTGGGTCTCCAGGTAACGACGTGCTTCTGACGTCTGGCGCTGGTTCTGGAGCAAGCCAGGCATCAGGAAACATCGTATTGGCGACTGGCGCTCCCGGGGCTGGCGGAACGGCTGGAAGTGCCATTGTCACCATCAACGGAACCACCAAGCTAACTGTAGGCGCTTCGGAGATCGATGCAGTTGATAACATCAAGACAACCGGAGGCGGGTTCTACACCGGAGTATCTGGGAGCGGCAACTACTCCTATCTAACTGGAAATTATCTATACGGATGTCAGCACATTAGAACAATTGTCAGCGACGACATTATCTCGATAGAGACATTCCACAACAGCCTGCAATATCATTCCGATTTCGACGGAGATGGCAGATTTAGACCGGGGCCATCCGCGTCGGCAAACGTTTCAATTTACTCTGACGGGACCGACGTTTTGCGTCTTGATGCTGTAGGAGGGACAGGATTCTATTCAAACTCAAGCAGAACGGCGTGGGTTGACGGAGTTGGAACGGGGACGTTCAATCAAATAGCAACATTGGTCATCAACACTCCCTCGTCCACTCCTGGAGACCTAGTACTTAAACGAGACAGCACAGAAGTCGCCCGCCTTACCACTGCCGGATTGCAGGTACGAAACATAGACACTCCGGCAGCCACTGACTTGGTGATCTACAGGGGTGGAACATCCAAGGTGCGTATTGGATTATCCAATGTCACATTTGCTAATCAGCTATGCGCGTCATCATTCGGCACAGTTTCGGACGATGATATCGTTCTCAAACGAAACAGCATTGAGGTGGGCCGTTTCGATAGCAACAAGAACTTGGTCCTCCAAGGCAACGCATACTTTCTCTCAAACTCAGTAGACGGGTTCGTCCTTCCGGTAGACTCCGCCGCAGGAGTCAATGGGCGAAATCTGAACATAGTCGCTGGGATCAAGGGAGCCGGAGCATCGGCGAATGGAAATGTGTACATCAAGAGTGGCCCCGATTATTTGATCACGGCTGCTCCGACGGCAATATACACATACCAGCCACTCATACTGCCTAGCGGAGCAATAATAAGGTCTGGCGCTGGCGCTCCAACGGCGGCCGACCCAAACGGCTCAATGTATCTGCGCACGGATGGTGGATCTACGACCACTCTCTACATACGAGCTGGCGGAGCCTGGTACGCGAAGTGAGAGGTGAGCTATGCAGGTAATCAATCTCACGGGCATTGTGGACGATGGGAGTATCGCTGGCGCGATACTCGAGGGGCCGCAGAACATCACATTCCCAGTCGGAACGAACGTCACGATCAACGTCGCCGTCACGAATGCGGCGGGGACTCCCATCACGCTCACGGGCGTCGGCACCGTAGGGACCATCACATTCCAGAAGGACCCCGCTGCACTCGCATCGGACATTCGAGTAGTCGGCACAGTGAACCCATTGACACCGACCGTGATGTCTTTCGTGCTCACGCCAACCGATTCTGCTGTCCCCGGTCCTGGCACGTATTCGTACGATGTCGGTCTGCTGTACGGTGGAGCTGAGTATCAGATTGTCGTGCTAAGCCCAGCCTTCATCCGATCTTCTCTGCTCCGATCCTCTCAGCCTGCCCCGCTTCAAGTGTCATCATCGATTATCGGAGATATAGGGATACCAAATTCTATTGTTCTTACCGGGAGAGGTCTGTTCACTGCCATTTCTGTGACTGTCGATGGTGTAGAGGCAACGTTCACAGCAGCAAGCGATGCCCGCCTCGATGTAATATCACCAACAACCCTAGCTGTGGGGACATACGATATAGTGGTTACCGGTCTAAGCTGGACGCAAACCGTGGAAGACGCATGGTCAGTTGTAAACCGTGTATTCTCTCCATCGTTTGATTTCTCGTTCTCATAGGTAAAAGCATGGGAAACCTCCCACCGCCTATCGGTCCAATTCGAATCCAACGCATCCCGGCCCCTCCGATTGTCCCTCGCATTGATTCCGCGTTGGAGCGGACGTCGAGAAGGGTGAGCTGGGTGTGGCCCATGACTCTCGCGGCAAGCACTATTTTCAGTTCTGGGTTTGCCGCCTCCACGTACTTGAGCAACAAGAGATTTGAGCCGATGATGCTGGCGATCAAGCGAATCGATGAGGACCGCGCGGCACTCGATACCCGTCTTCGATCCATCGAGCTCACCCTGGCAGGCGTGCAGGGGCAGGTGGATGTAATCAGCAAAACGCTTGGAGTGATGCCCGTGACGACACTCCAGGAAATGAAACGGATCAACAATAGATAGCTGGGGGAATCCAGGAGTAGTTATGCCATATGCCCACGAGCTCACCCTGCCAGCTGATAGACCCACTGATAGGTCGTCCCGAGAGCCACTGTCGACGGAAGCCTTGTCGGAGCAGACGGCCATGTCGTTTGCTGCTCTAAACGATCGCGTAGACAAGCTTTTCGATCTGCTGTCTACAATGTTCGAACAGCAGATGCAACAGGCCTCTACGCTGCGAAGAATCGAACGCAAGCTCGAAGAGCATGGGAGCAGACTCACGCTAGCGGAGCGCGACATAGAATGCAGAATAGGTTGAGTTGAAAAGGAGAGAGCAAATGAACAGTCAGCAAATCTTCATGCTTGTGCTCGCAATCGTCACGAGCGTAGGCACGTTTTTCATCCAGGGATTGAAGTCGGAGTATCCGTTTTTNCCGAACTGGCCTGCCCCGGTCCGTCTCGCACTCGCGACTCTCCTCGGCGTCATCGTTGCCGGTGGAACGGGCGTGAGCACAGCGGCCGAGTACATGACATCGATCGTTTCCGGTGTTATTTCTGCGCTTCCAACGATCTTACTTGAGCTACTTGAGCTCATGAAGAGCAAGAGTCTCAAAAAGATTGCGACCGATGGGCTCAGCCGAACATTGTCCGTGTTCGTAATTGCGGCTGCTATTGCCATATCAACCACTGGATGTGCGGCAATAGCTGCGATCATCCCGATCTTGGAGGATGTCATCATCGTCGCCCAGGACGCCGCGGAGATCATCGCCATTATCCAAGCTGCCGCCGATGTGTTTTTCTCGTCGCATCCGGCCCCAGAGACACAGGCCAAAGTCAATCAAGCAATCATCGATTGCCGTGCGGCCCTGGATGTTGCGATCCGGGTGAGTCGAGGGACGAAGGATCTCAATGAGGATAGCGCAGATGCTGCATTCAATGAGTTCCGACAGGCCTATGCCTCCTTGCTCGTTTTGCTCAAGGATGCGGGCGTGATGACTCATGATCATGCGATGCGCACCTCGCGAGGAACAGTGATTGTCCCCGCGCCGCTTGCGCTCGGAAGGGTGGTGCACCGATGAGACTCGGCCAATACTTCGGCGGATACAAGCCGTCTCCACCCGATGCGGTCGGAACGCATGAACTCCATGCGATGCCGCGCATGGCGTCCGCGCTCAAGGCTGTGCAGCTCCCCGCTCGAGTCGACAACTCGGCACTCATCCCATATGTGCTCGATCAAGGCGCGCAAGGTAGCTGCGTCGGTCACGGTGTGGCTGAGGCAATCTGGGGGGAGCTATGCCGAACGGCGAACCCCACAAGCGCCACGCCGAAACAACCAAGCCCATTTTGGGTCTACTGGATGGGTCGGGCTCTGGATGGTAGCATTGGAGATGATGCGGGAACGTATGTGAGTTCTGCGTTCGAGCAAATCCAAAAGTTCGGATTTCTGGCAAACGAACAACTGCCATACAGAGATGACATCATCAGTGTCGATGCGGCGCGCATTCCTGCGCTCGAACGAGCCGCATACGATCAGCGCATCGTAACCGGATGCGCTCGCATCATGAGCGCCGGTCAACAACGAGTGATCGACATCAAGATGGCTCTCGCAGCCGGGTATCTAGTCGTCTTCGGCACGATGGTGGATATGGCATTCGAAATGCTCGGTCCAGGCGATGTGTGGCCTGGCATCTACGGCACTAGTCAACCACTTGGCGGCCACTGCATGTGCATCACTGGATACGAAGAGAACCACGTAGATGTTCTCAACTCATGGGGACCCGGATGGTGCGACGGTGGATGGTGCATGATGTACTGGAGTGCCGTCGAACAATTCGACGACATTTGGGTCGTCTCGACCGCTCCGGCATACTCCGGAACTCAGGAGGCAGCATGAAGGCGTATTTGCTTCTATTAGCGTTGGCATCTCTTTGGGTCGGCGCCTACGGGTGCCCTCCTCCAACGCCTCCCAACCCGCCGCCAGGAACCGGGGGCTCGTCGGGGACGGGCGGCTCTGTCGTTGTCGACGCCGCCCCGCCGCCACCCCCATCATGCAGGAATCCTCAAGGTGAATGCTGCAAAACGTGCACTGTGCTGGCGGCACATTCGTGTCCCGAGGGCCGCCCGACGATGCTAGGCATGCAGTGCGAGAGCGTCTGCGATAACGCCGCTACGGGCCCCCTGGAGATGCGCTGGCCCAATATCGGGGCATGCGCTGACCTCGATTGCGTGAGGCAGCGATTCGAGTGTTCGGGCGGGCATTGACGTTCGCCGCCCTGGCTTTGGTGCTGGCCGCGAATAGGTGGATGGCACTTACTTCCGGACCCTTTTCGCGGCCCGAGCACCGCATCCCATACGAGGAGATTGGCTGCACCATGTACACCTGGCGAATCGATGAGCGTCGTTTGATCGTCATCCGAGCCGATGGCGGGCCCGAGTTCGTGCCAGTTCTCCGCGGTGCGAACGCACAGAGTATGAACTCCGTCATGGCTCGATGGACCACCATCGCAAGCCCGATAGCGACATCGAAGATCATTCCCTTCGAGGTCATTTTGGCAATGATTTGGCAGGAGTCGAAGGGAAACCCCGGTGCATTCCGTCAAGAGCCAGACGGTCAGACGGGCATCGGTCTCATGCAAATCACTAACCGATCATTGAAGGCTGGCCACTCCGATGTCGAGCTTTATGACCCGAAATTGAACATCAGAATCGGTACTGAGTATGTGGCTGTGCTGGTCAACCGCTATGGCACCGACTGGCCTAAAATATTCGCTGCATTCAATTCCGGCAGTGTGCGACCGAGCACCAAGAACCAGTGGGGCATGGTCTGCACTCATGGGCACGTCGATGGCGAGGTAGCTGCCTACAACTACGCAATCGAGCAGGAACTCGACGCTGCACAGCGAGCCTTGATGGCCCAATTCGACTTGCGAGATATCGTCGATCCGCTGGCCAGACGCCCATCGTGAAACCACCTCCCCTGCATCCACCAAGGCCCAGCCTGCCGCACGAAGAGCCGCACGCGCCATTCCCGGCTGTGCATCGTGTTGGTCGGGAGACCCCTCTCGTTCCCGCGGACCGACAGCCCCGAGAGTGCCCCGAGTGCCACGGGGAAGGTGCAATCATGACTCGATATCGCGATAGAACGACCATGCAGCAATGCCAGTTCTGCCAGGGTAAAGGCACCGTGACCGCCGGCGACTATGCGGCCTGGACGATCACGCATCCAAGACGTTGACCGTGTTCCGCTCTCCTGCGCGGTCTGCGACCGGGGCTCCCCAGCAATGGGGAGCCCTTTTTTTGTCCATCACTCGAACACATGGAAGTCGGCCATTCGTCGAAGCACATATCGCAATTGCTGTGGGCGAATCATTCGAAGCATCTTGAGCGCCCGGGTGGGTCGCGACATGAAGAACCGTCGGAAGGCGCGGCCAGTGGCGCGCCGAAGTACCTCTGGGTCGAGGCCTGGCGGGCATAAAGTGACTTGGTGATACGAGTCTGTCGACAGGGCGGGCTTGTCGTCCATCTCGTCCCATAGACGCGTCCCAGGCATCACGTCCAGCAGTAGGAACTGAGCCTTATCGAGCGGCAGCCGGCATGCGAACCGGATCGTGGTCTCTATGGTCCGCTCGGTCTCGCCAGGCAGCCCGAAGATGAAGAACCCTTGCGTGATGAGCCCCACCTCCGCCGCGGCGTTCACGGCGTCCTCGATCTGGGCAATGGTCTCCCGCTTGCCGCATTTCTCGAGTATCGAGTCGTTGCCTGATTCGATGCCGAAGGCAACGCTGTACAGGCCGGCCCGCTTGAGCAGAGCGAGAAGATGCACGTCGACTTTGTCGGCCCGAACCCCGTTGGGTAGCGCCCAGTCGATCTTGAGACCGCGCACCAATATCTCTTCTGCGACACAAGCCGCATGGTCTCGGCGCAAAGTGAAGTTGTCGTCTTCGAAGTGCACTTCCTTCACGCCGTATCTAGTAATTAGATGCTCGATCTCGTCGACGACATTGGAGGGAGACCGGAATCGGATCTTGCTCTCCCAGATCTTTGGCGAAGCGCAGAAGCTGCAAGCATATGGGCACCCT